>JGI20166J26741_11437696_pt1 | contig 13708 bp, 11 predicted proteins | sample TergutCu122P5_FD_26741 | JGI IMG/M metagenome (IMG submission 26741)
TAATCAACCGGTTCATTCAAGGTATAAGTTTTTTCGGAAGCAATGCCATTTCCCCGAACAGAATCGCGGGTGTAGTTCCATCCCCAGTTCCAATTATTCATCCAGTTGTTTTTATCTATCCGAAATCCTGAAGATAAAAACAGAATCAAAGCCACTATCCAGATAAAGAGCAATATCCATTTTACAGCCCTGCTGACCGGATTCAATTTGGCAAAGTGGGCAATCAGGCTGTAAATTAAAGCGACAAGGGGTATGCCTGCCACAAAAAGAAAAGAAATCGTAAATAAAGACGGGTAATCCATAACTAAAAAGGAAGGCAAGAAACCCAGCATGCCGCCTCCTACTCCGAATAAAGCTGCGATTAATGCAAAAATCACAACAAATAAGGCAAATAACAGAGGCAATCCGATTAAGAATCCCAAGCCTATCAGGACTACTTTCATCAGTCCGACAAACAAATCGATAAATCCGGATAATCCATTTCTCCGTTCGGCAGTAATTACCGAGTCCACATTAGCGGCAACGGTTTTTCCAATATTTTCAAGCGTAATGGGTTTGCCACGCATTTGCAATTTCTGCTCCGCCGTAAAGGCGCCGGGGAAAAGAATCCAGGCAAGAAGATAAAATGGAACAATAAAAAGTTTGGTAGCAAACAGAAGGACGATGAATATAATTCGCACCGCCAATACATCCCATCCGAAAAAAGCGGCAATGCCGGAACAAACGCCGCCGAACATTTTATCGTCTATATTCCGGTAAAACTTCTTGGTAACGTCTTGAGGTTCGGTGAAAATTGTTTGCTTTTTTTCTTCTTTTGCATCTTCCTTCTCTGCAAAATCGGTTGGTTTCCCCACGCGGGCAATCACTTCTTCCACCTGTTCGATGGTAATGACCTGCGAACCCGAACGTGTTTTTTCGCTGAGTAATTCTTCTATCCGCGCTTCAAAATCGGCGATAATCTCTGAAGAACCTTCTTCGTTGCGAAAGTAAATCCGAAGATTTCTCAAATAATTATCTAAAAGACGGTAAGCGTCTTCATCTATGGTAAATACTCTGCCGTTGAGATTTACGTTAATTGTCTTTTTCATACTTCTTTGATATTATAGTTTTTTAAATGATTAATCGTTTCCGCAATTTCTCCCCATGCCTGTTCGAGTTCGACCAGAAACATTTCGCCGCTGGAAGTTAATTCGTAATATTTCCGCGGCGGTCCCTGATTCGATTCTATCCATTGATAGTTTAATAAATCCGTATTCTTTAAGCGAGTTAATAAAGGATACAGCGTACCTTCCACTACAATCAACCGAGCTTCTTGCAACAACAGTATGATTTCATTGGCATAAGCCTTTTGGCGTTTCAGAATCAGCAGGATGCAATATTCGAGGATTCCTTTCCGCATTTGAGATTTTACATTATCTGCATTCATATCTTCAGTATTTATTATTTGATGGCGCAAAGATAAGAAATAAAACAATACCATGTTTTACATAGTACTAATATTTATATATTATTAACATTTGAAGAGACGTGAAAGCGGATTCTGCAACTATTTTTCCATTTCGCCCCCAATGATATAAAAATTTTATAAAACTGTCGTATATTTGTATCCTGTTTTGGAAAAATGAATAGCGAAAAAATAATATTGGGCGTTGATCCGGGAACGACAATCATGGGTTACGGATTGATAAGAGTTATTGACCATAACCCCTTTCTGTTGGCAATGGGCGTTTTGGAGCTGAACAAATTCGACGACCATTATCTTCGTTTGCGCCGTATTTTCGAAAGAATATCGGGATTGATTGACGAGTTTCTGCCCAATGAGCTGGCAATCGAGGCGCCTTTTTACGGTAAAAACGTACAAAGCATGTTGAAGTTGGGGCGAGCGCAGGGCGTCGCCATGGCGGCGGCGCTTTCGCACGATTTGCCGATTTTTGAATATGCTCCCCTGAAAATAAAGATGTCGATTACAGGCAACGGCAGCGCATCTAAAGAACAGGTTGCCGGACTGTTGCAGCGCATATTAAATATCCCGAAGGAGAGCATGCTCCCGCAATTGGATGCTACCGATGGACTGGCGGCGGCATTGTGCCATTTTTATCAAAGCGCTCGACCGCAATCGGAAGCGCCTTACGCAAGTTGGAAAGACTTTATTAATAAAAACGAAAAAAAAGTATATCATCACGTATGAAAACAAGAATTTTAGTAACGGGAGGCGCCGGATATATCGGCTCCCACACAACGGTAGAATTGCAAAACGCAGGCTATGAAGTAATCGCAGTCGATAATCTTTCCAATTCCGACGCCGGCGTCATTGATGGAATAGAGCGGATAACCGCTATCCGTCCCGCCTTTGAAGAAGTGGACTGTACGGATGAAAAAGCGATGAGAGAAGTATTCGAGAAATACTCCGGCATACGGGGAATCATTCATTTTGCGGCAAGCAAGGCAGTTGGCGAATCGGTTTACAAGCCGGTGATGTATTACCGGAACAACATCGTTTCGCTGCTGAATCTTTTGGAGCTAATGCCTGCTTTCGGCGTAAAGGGTTTGGTGTTTTCTTCATCCTGCACGGTTTACGGGCAGCCTGACGTGTTGCCGGTTACGGAGCAGGCGCCTATCAAGCCGGCTTGTTCGCCTTATGCAAATACCAAGCAGATCAACGAGGAAATCATTCGCGATGCGATTCATGCAGGCGTTCCTTTCAAAAGCATTATACTGCGCTATTTTAATCCGATAGGAGCGCATCCTTCGGCTGAAATAGGGGAATTGCCCATCGGCGTTCCGCAGAATTTAATTCCCTTTTTAACTCAAACGGTTGCCGGAATCCGCGAGAAACTGTCGGTTTTCGGAAATGATTACCATACGCCAGACGGTTCGTGTATCCGCGATTACATTAACGTGGTGGATTTGTCGCGAGCGCACGTAACCGCAATGAATCGCCTGCTGAACAATAATCAGGGCGAACCGCTCGAATATTTTAATCTGGGAACCGGCAAAGGTTTATCGGTATTGGAACTGATTTCGCTTTTTGAGAAAGCAACCGGATTGAAAGTTCCGCATGTCATAGTCGGTCGGCGGGAAGGCGATATAGAGCAGATTTGGGCTGACCCGCATCATGCGAATGAAGTTTTGGGATGGAAAGCCGTTGAGACCGTCGAAGATACACTGCGCTCGGCATGGCGCTGGCAACAAAAATTGAAATAACATTTATTATATGTACACAGGTAAATTTTTTAACGAACGGGCGAAAGTAATCGGATTCCTCTTAATATTGGCGGCGCTGGGATTTCTGATTATATATGAGCTTCGCTTTTTTTCAAGCTCGCTGCTGGGCGCATTTACGCTATACATTGTATTGCGGAAGCCGCATAATTACATGTTGCGGAAAGGATGGAACAACAATCTGGCTACCATCGCTTTAGTACTTCTGACTTTCTTGCTTATTTTCGTCATTGGCGGCGGCATTGCAGGCATCGTTTATTCAAAAATAATGGATTTTAAGCCGCAAACGCTTTTGGATAATATCCGGATATTTCATGACACGGCATTTGAGAAATGGGGATACAACCTCTTTTCCGAAGACATTGTAGAAAAAGGCGCTAAATGGCTCGGCAGCGTTTTGCCGGGCGTACTTTCCGCCACCGGAAACGTAGTAGCCAACGTTATTCTGATGTTTTTTGTCCTCTTTTTCATGCTGCAGGAAAGCAAAAAATTTGAACAGGGCATCAGCAGTCTTCTCCCTGTATCAAAAGAAAATATCAGGCTATTAAAACGGGAAACCTACAACATGATAATCAGCAATGCGGTAGGCATACCGGTAATCATGCTGCTTCAGGGCGTCTTATCCGCCGTGGCTTACGGATTCACCGGCGCCGGCGACCCTGTAATCTGGGGGCTGCTGACTGCATTCGCCGGCTTGATTCCTGCTGTAGGCACGGCTGTTGTCTGGGTTCCGTTAGCGATTAATCTGATTATCGGAGGAAGCATCTGGCAAGGCGTCGTTCTTCTCATCTGGGGGATTTGTATTATATCGCTTATCGACAGTGGATTTCGTATGGTTCTCTTAAAAAAATACGCCAACGTGCATCCCATGATACCCCTGTTTGGAGTGGTATTAGGCATCAACATGTTAGGATTTTGGGGAATTATATTCGGTCCATTGCTGCTGTCCGGATTTCTGCTGTTAGTGAGAATTTTCCACAGCGAGTTTTTGACGGAATAGGGTATCACTTTTTTGTCAATTCAAAAATAGCGCAACCGAAACGGCATCCGCAGTTGTTTGCAATATTCTCTTCCGAAATAATTACGTTTTCATAAAATACATTATTCTCATCGATGTAAGAAAAAGTATTTATTTCATAATATGGCGTAATCAGTTCCAATAGATATTTCAGGGAAAATACGCGATGCGCATGAAATTCCACCCGCTGTTTTCCCAAAGGCACGGAAAAATAAAATCTTCCATTCGGTTTGAGCATTTGATGAATATGAAGGAAGCCCGACAAATAGCCGTCATAACAAATCGGATCGCCATATCTGCCTAAACCGAAATGTTCAAGAGCATGCAGGCAGGAAATGGAGTCGGCAGATTCCCTGTCGGCTTCATTGGGTTGCATTATGTCGAACTGCCGAAATCGGACATTTGAAATTGGACAATTTAATGGGCGAATATCATAAACCTCTATTTCTCTAAATGAAGCAACATGAGCTACCAAGCCGGATATGCTGCTGCCAATGTCGATATGATGTTTGGGATTATTCAGATAAATCCGTTGCGCCACATATAAATCCTGATAAAAGTAATGAAATCCCAATGTTCCCGCATTGTCCTGTTTATCTTCATAACACGGGATGAGCCGTTCGACAGGGAAGGAAACCGCCGATTGCAGCCCTTGTTTTTTGAATTGATGAAGCTGTTTTTTCAGAACAAAATAATTAAAGCAAGAAACCGCTTTCACAGACAAATTTATTCCTGTATAAAGGTATATATATCTAAATAAGTGTCTGTTTGCCTTACCGAAAAAATGTCTGAAAGATATACTGAAACTATTGGTAAGTTCCATTAGGTATTGCCTTTTTTATAAAACTCATTAAAAACTCCATACTCTCCTTAAATATCACCGAACGGCTTATTTTCATCACAAAGATATACAAAAATGCGGATATGGCTATTTTTGCAGTCAGCAGCCAATAAATATTTTGAATTTTTATTGTTGTAATCCATGCAATAAGTAAACAAATTATGGTTATTCCCAAATAGGGTGAAATATCTTTAAAAATATCCCGCAGTTTTAATTCGATAAGGTTATATACCTGTCTTTGCCAAAGCAATAATGCGGCGAAAGATATTCCAATGTATGCGACTACCATCCATAACAAGCCCAACGGATAAAAACACAGTACGGCTATCAATTGCGATAAACCGGTCAAAATGGTAATTTTCATATAAATATCAGATTTCCCGTGTGAATACACAACGATTGTAAACAGGTTCAATAAAAAAGCGACGGCGCTCCATAAACAAAAAAGCTGAAGGAAAGGAAGGCTGTGAAGCCATTTTATTCCCCCAAAAATCAGCAGAAATTCTTTTCCGGCGAATGCCAATCCCAGCATCGTCGGAAATGAAATAAAAGCGCCAAATCGAATCATCTTCCTTAATACATTCACTTGGCGTTTTTTATCATCAATTACCTCTACCAATACCGGCTGAGCGATTGAATTAATCATCCCTGAAAATAATTGATTGCCCATATTCGCCCATTTCTGCCCCTGTGAATAAAATCCAAGTTGTTCCTTTTTGAAGAGTTTACCGATAATTACAGAAAAAATATTGTTGTTTATTTGAACAAACAAATTAGTAACAAATACTTTGAAGCTAAATGAAAACATCTCTTTGACCGGGCGCCAATGAAATTTCCATGTTGGTTTCCATGGAGCTGTAATCAAGCGTAACAAAGCGGATAAAGAAATATATATCACAGATTGTATTGCCAGCGCCCAGTAAGAAAAACCTTTCATTGCCATAGTAATTCCGACAATCGCTGCTGTCAGCAAAGAAATCATGTCGATGATAGCCTGTTGTTTTACCATCATTCGTTTAAACATAACCGTGTTAGAGGCGGTGCCTATTCCACCGAAAAAAAAACAGATAAAAACAAAGCGTGACAAATTGACCAGAACCGGTTCATTGTAGAATTTGGCAATTAAGGGCGCTGAAAAGAAAAGGACAATGTACAGGAATAATCCAACATAAAAAGTAAACCAAAAGACGGCATTATAATCCTGATGACTTGCATTCTGTTTATTGGTCAGCGCAATAGAGAAGCCGCTGTTAATAATCGTAGCGGCAATCGCCGTAAAAATAGACAACATCGCGACTATGCCATAATCGTCGGGACTGACAAGTTTCAGCATGAAAAGTCCGAAAACAACGCCTATCAGCTGTTGTACTCCGTTGCTAAAGCCGCCCCAGAAAAGTCCGTTTGCCGTTTTTTGTTTGAGAGATGAGGTCATTGGCTACAATATAGAAACAAATTTCTTAAACCAAATGCGAAAAACAGGATCATTAAAAGCTATCAGTTTAGGTGAAATATCTATCAGTTCTTTTTGTTCCAATGATTTTTTCACGCGTGAAATATTGGCGGAAGTACCCAGCTTGTATTTTGAAATTATTTCTTTACGTGAGAATTGATCGTGTATGCCGTCGGCAATTGCGCGTAGAAAGTTTAATTGCAAAGCAGTAAGTCCTTCTATATAGTTATGATAAAGTATGGAATTTTGATTTAATAAATCTGCTTTTGCCTCATCAAAATCACCTTCAGTAGCTTCTTTCTCAGTACGGGTCCAAACAAGCCAGGATAACTGCTGTACGTAAGAAGAATGATTCTCGACCATTACGCATATCATATTTGCCATATCAGCCGAAATGGTTTTCCCTGTTTCTTCAAAACGCTGCTGAATATAAGGAATCCAATGCTCTACAGATATTTTTTGCAAGAAAAAAACGTCTCCAAATTTATAAAAAGGCATACTTTGCTTTGAAAATAAAGCGTACATCAGATGTTTTTTGCTGCCATATAAACAATAAGATACATGCTGGGCTTGCAATTGCCAGGCGCTTCTCAATTTCTTTTGGAAATTCTTGTGATCAGGAAATTCCGCTATTTGTTGAAATTCATCAATGCACACTACAATCCGAATTCCTTTTTTACTTGCAATTTTCAGAGGCAAATTCAAGACTTCTTCGTTTATTAAATTTTTGTCAGATAAACTGAACGAAAGGCTAAAATCATTCACAGGGTCATTTCCTATACTGACTACAGGTTTCAATGCCGATAAAAAGTGACGTCCATTTTCCGACCATTCTTCCCATTTATTCGAAGTCTGCCGGATAATTTCTTTCGCAAAAATGCAATAAAAATCTTCCTCAGAACGACAGGAGAAGATGTCGAAATTGACTGTTTTCAGATTCTTATTGCCTGTTTGTTTTGCAACTTTCAAAACCAAAGAAGTCTTTCCCCATCGGCGAGGTGAAATTAAAATGGTGTTGATTCCATTTGTAAAATTCGCCGATAGGCGTTTGGCATCTTCTTCCCTGTCGGTAAACCATTTACCAAAGGTTGCCATACCGTATATAAACGGGCTTTCCATATCCATTTCTTTTTCTTTCATAGCAAAGGTAATTAAATTTTAATAATGTAACAAGCATGTTACTAACAAGCATGTTACTAACATCTTTGTTACATTTGTAATTATTTGTATTTTAATTTATTATTCATTCTAATTTATGTATTTTTTATACTGTTTTTAAATAAAAATTCATTTGTTTCGCAAAATACGTTTTATATCGTTCAACTTATTTAATGCTTCGATGGGAGTTAAATTGTTTACATCCAAAGTATTTATTTCATCGCGGATTTGCGTAAGGATGGGGTCGTCCAACTGGAAAAAACTCAATTGATAGCCTTCCCGTTCGGACAGCAATTTTTTCATAGGTCGTGCAATTCCCGTTTTTCGATTGTCGGCTTCCAATTGTTTCAGAATCTCATTTCCCCGCTTCACGATACTTGGCGGCATGCCTGCCATTTTTGCAACGTGAATTCCAAAACTGTGTTCGCTTCCGCCCCGCACTAATTTTCTCAGAAAGATGACTTTGTTATTTTCTTCTTTCACCGAAACATTGTAGTTTTTAATTCGTTTGAATGATTTTTCCATTTCATTCAATTCATGATAATGCGTAGCAAAAAGCGTTTTGGCATGGCAGCGCGGATGTTCGTGGATGTATTCGACAATTGCCCAGGCAATGGAAATGCCGTCGTAAGTGGAAGTACCCCGCCCCAATTCGTCGAAAAGCACTAAACTTCGTTCGGAAAGATTGTTCAGAATGTCGGCAGCTTCATTCATTTCTACCATAAAAGTCGATTCGCCCAAAGAAATATTGTCGCTGGCGCCAACGCGGGTAAAAATTTTATCGACCGTTCCAATGGCAGCCGATTCAACAGGAACAAACGAACCGATTTGAGCCATCAGGGTAATCAGCGCCGTTTGCCGCAACAGCGCCGATTTACCCGCCATGTTTGGTCCGGTAATGATGATAATCTGTTGTTTTAAGTCGTCCAAATAAACATTGTTCGGAATGTAAGGCTCATTCGGCGGAAGCTGGGTTTCAATCACCGGATGCCTTCCGCCCTTTATGTCCACAACAAGGCTGTCGTTGATTTGCGGACGGATATATTTATTCCTTTGAGCTACTTTGGCGAAAGATAAAAGACAGTCGATTTGAGCTATCAGCGCGGCATTGGTTTGAATGGGGGCGATATACCCGGCAAGTTCAAGCGCTAAGTCATTAAAAATCTTAGCTTCCAACGAAATGATTTTATCTTCTGCGCCCAGTATTTTTTCTTCATAAATCTTCAGTTCTTCGGTTATATATCGCTCGGCGCTGACCAAAGTCTGTTTACGGATCCAGTCGGAAGGAACCCGCTCTTTGTGCGTGTTGCGGACTTCGATGTAATAGCCGAATACATTATTGTAGCTTACTTTTAATGAGGGGATTCCTGTTCGTTCGATTTCCCGTTGCTGCACCTGTAGAAGATAATCCTTTCCGGAATAGGCGATTTCCCGCAATTCATCCAATTCTTTATTAACTCCTTTCGCAATTACATTTCCCTTATTCAGCAAAGCAGGCGGATCGGACACAATTTGCCTGCCGATTTTATCGCGGATTAATTCGCAGCAATTCAATTGATCGCCGATGGCGCGAAGTCCGGGTTCTTCCGATTGAAGGCAGAATTGCCGGATGGGTTCAATAGCCTGCAAAGCGGTCTTCAACTGAACAACTTCGCGTGGATTCACTCTCCCTATGGCTACTTTCGATATGATGCGTTCCAAATCGCCGATTAACTGAAGCTGTTTTTCCAGCAACTCCTTTAATTCCGGTTTTTTGAAAAAATATTCGACTACCGATAAACGGTCTTCAATGAGTTTAATTTCCTTCAAAGGGAAAACAATCCAGCGTTTCATCATCCGGGCGCCCATCGGGGTAATGGTTTTATCCAAAACGTCTAAGAGCGATTTCCCGCCTTCGTTCATTGTGCTTAACAATTCAAGACTGCGAACCGTATATTTATCCAGGCGGACATAGCGGTCTTCTTCTATGCGCGAAATGGAAGTGACATGTCCAATTTGCGTATGCTGCGTTATGTCTAAGTAATGCAGAATAGCTCCCGCAGCAACAATTCCATTTGTTAGATGTTGAATGCCGAAACCTTTAAGGTTTTTTGTCTCGAATTGTTTCAACAGGCGCGCGTTTGCCGTGTCTTCGGTAAATACCCAGTCATCCATTTCAAAGGTCAATAACCGCGTTCCGAACAGTTCAACAAAATGTTTACGCTCTGTCCGGTTAATCAGGATTTCTTTGGGAGCAAAATTGTTAATCAACTTGTCGATATAATTGACCTGCCCTTCGGCAACAAGGAACTCGCCGGTTGATATATCAAATAATGCGATTCCACAGGTGGTTTTATTGAAATGCAATGCGGCTAAAAAGTTATTCTCTTTGTTGTTTAAAATATTATCGTTGATAGAAACTCCGGGAGTAACCAGTTCTGTTATTCCTCGCTTAACTATTTTTTTTGTTAGTTTCGGGTCTTCCAGCTGGTCGCAAATGGCAACCCGTTTTCCTGCTCTGACTAACTTGGGCAGGTACGTATCTAAAGCATGATGCGGAAATCCGGCTAATTCAACAAACTGTGCCGCTCCGTTTGCTCTTCGGGTCAATGTAATTCCCAGAATCTCAGAACTTGTAATAGCATCTTCTGAAAATGTTTCATAGAAATCGCCTACGCGAAATAACAAAATGGCGTCCGGATGTTTCGATTTAATTTCGATGTATTGTTTCATTAAAGGCGTTTCCGCAATTTCTTTTGCCATAGAGTTTCTTTCCCTTTTGTCATGTGCAAAGATAGCCTTTTTATACAAAACAATTCATATCCGAACCGTTTTTTTGCTATCTCAAAAATCTTTCGCACCTTTGCAGTAGCCAAATTATTAGGATGAAACGTATTTTATTACTCTGTGCTTTTATTGTATTCACTTCTCTCTCATTCAGTCTGGAGAAAGCAAAACCTCAAAAAGGAGAAGGTATTTATGCCTTTTTACGACGGCACAACCGAACAGAAGCCAAACATTATGAAGAATTTGTTCGATTAAACAAAAAAAAGCTGGGGCGATCGAAAACCTTGATAACAGGGAATGATTATCTTTTACCCCCTCGTAAAACGACAGTTCAAAAGCCTCAAAAAGAAAATATTGCTGAAAAGCACAAAACAGGTACGCTAACTTTATTTGGCGAACAGTACAAAGACTATGACATTATAGATAATGCGCTTGCCGGCGCCTATTTCTTTTTGGTCAGCGGTCACGGCGGACCCGATCCGGGAGCGATTGCCGTCGTAGATGGACATGAATTGCACGAAGACGAATATGCTTACGATATTGTGCTGCGTTTAGCCCGGAATTTATTACAACACCGTGCGACTGTTCACGTCATTATTCAAGACAGGAAAGATGGGATTCGCGACGATAAATATTTGAATAACAATAGCAATAACAATGAAACTTGTCATGGGAAAGAAATACCTTTGAGTCAAATTGCTCGGTTAAAACAACAAACCAATGAAATTAACCGTTTGAATTTTAAGGCAAAAGGAAAATACCGGCGAGCCATTTTCGTCCATTTGGACAGTCGAAGCTACAAAAAACAATTAGACGTTTTTTTCTATTATCAAAATGGTAAGCCAAATAAAAGCAAAAGTTTGCGATTGGCAGAAACCATGCAGCGAACATTTCGCAGTAATTATGATAAATACCAGCCCGACCGTGGATTTTCCGGAACGGTTTCAACACGCCCCCTCTATGTTATGAGAAATACAACGCCGGTGTCCATTTTTGTAGAATTAGCCAACATGCAAAACGTTAGCGACCAGAAACGCTATATATTGTACGACAACCGGCAGGCTTTAGCCAACTGGTTGTGTGAAGGATTTATAAAGGATTATCAATCATCGTCCCGATAGAAAACGTTCTGCTTCAATGGCGGCTATGCAGCCTGTGGCGGCTGCGGTGATGGCTTGCTTGTAGTACGGGTCGGCTACGTCGCCTGCGGCAAAAACGCCGGGAATGTTGGTACGCGTGGTTCCCCAAACCGTTTGAATATACCCGTTTTCATCTACATTTAAATAGCCTTTGAACAAATCGGAATTGGGTTTATGCCCGATGGCGAGGAAAAATCCGTCGATAGCAATATCAAACCGTTCTTCGTTCGGATAGCCGGCAAATTTCACTAAATGAGCGCCCTCCACGCCTTTTTCGCCAAACAGTCCCAAAGTATTGGTATTAAACAGAATTTCTATTTTTGGATGTGTTAATACCCGTTCCTGCATGACTTGCGAAGCCCGCAAATGATCTTTGCGGACAATCAGATAAACCTTGTTGGCTAATCCGGCTAAATAGAGCGCTTCCTCACAGGCAGAATCGCCTCCGCCTACTACGGCTACCACTTTTTTGCGGTAGAAAAAACCGTCGCATACAGCGCAAGCCGATACGCCCATACCCATGTATTTGGCTTCATCCGGAAGTCCCAGATATTTTGCGCTGGCGCCGGTAGAAATGATAACCGTTTCCGCTTCGATTTGTTTTTCTCCGTCAATCGTAATCTGAAAAGGCGATTGCGACAAATTGCAACCGGTGACGACACCCATCCGGATGTCTGCCCCAAAACGGGCAGCTTGCTTTTTCAGCTCGTCCATCATGTCTAAACCGGAAATTCCGTCGGGATAGCCGGGAAAATTTTCAACCACAGAAGTCGTTGTCAGTTGTCCGCCCGGCAGCATTCCTTCATACAATACCGGCGACAGATTCGCCCGCGAAGTATAAATTGCCGCCGTATAACCGGAAGGACCGGAGCCGATAATCAGGCATTTTATTTTTTCAGTTTCTTTCATGCAAGTCGCTGTTAAATTTTTTGCAAAAATAATACATTATTTCGTTAAGAAAAAATTTTGAAATGTACCCAATTAACACAATTGTATAAAAAAAAGACCAATACGCAGGACAATGTTCGTTGTTTTTGTTTCGCCAGTTTCGTCATTCCGAGTCGATTTTCGGCTCTATCAAATATTTATTACACTTTTTTACCTTTCCTCCAACTTTTTTAATGTGTTAAAGTAGAATTAGAGCTAATTTGAAAAATCTTTTGTTTATTTAAATATATTTCATAATTTTGCACTTAATTACCACAAATTTATTTATCAGATTTTTTTAATTTTAAAACCTCGCGAGGGTATAAGGTAAATCGTATTTCGTATGAAAAAAACAATTTTTTTAGTTGGCGCAATCGCCGTTTTTGGTTTCGGCGCTTTTTTAGTTTCGTGCAGCAAGGATGATAATGGTACAGGCATTTGTTCATGCAAAACAACATTAGGAGGTATCGAGGTTGCTAAAATTGATTTATCTTCAACAGACGATAATCCTTGGGGAGCTAAAAGTTGCAGCGATTTAACAAAACACATAGAAGATGACTTGGGAATGTCCGGTCTTCTTACATGCAAATAAATGCCAACAACAACCTGCTTTGCTGATATGAAGCAGGTTGTTTTTTAAATGTTTATGAACAAAAAAATAGAAATATTCAGCTTAATTGCGGGATTAGTATTTCTGATTTCAGGCATAGCAAAAGCGATTGATATTTCAGTTTTTTCAAATGTCATTACTCAATTTGGCTTTGAAAGTCTGCAATTTATCAGTCCTTTAATCATTTTGACAGAAGTTTCGCTCGGTTTGCTGCTTGTTTTTCAAGTTTGGCAAAAATGGTCGGCTTTTTTTGGTGTGGTTTTAGTGGCAGGTTTTACGATTGTTTATGCGTATGGTCTTATTTTTAAGGGTATAGAAGATTGCGGTTGTTTCGGAAAAATTACAGTATTAAATACTTCGCCTGCTGTTACTTTTCTACGTAATGCGATACTGCTGTATTTACTGATTACTGTGTGGCTGAAGGGCGAGAATAAAAATCAGCTTAATAAATGGATTATTCTTACGGCATTGATTTTTATGTGTTTAGTTTCATTTATGACGGGCTATACCTACTCAAAAATCGGGAAAAAGAAAAAGCCGGAGAAATACACTGCTCAAGCAATTGAAAACACTGCGT
>JGI20166J26741_11437808_pt1 | contig 13708 bp, 13 predicted proteins | sample TergutCu122P5_FD_26741 | JGI IMG/M metagenome (IMG submission 26741)
GTCAAATCGACGTCCTCGTCTGCACGACGATTGTCGAATCCGGCCTCGACATTCCCTCGGCCAACACCATCATCATCAGCCGCGCCGACACGCTCGGTCTGGCCGAAATCTATCAGTTGCGGGGCCGGGTCGGACGCTCGTCCATCCAGTCCTACGCCTATTTGCTGGTGCCGTCGCTCGATAGCCTGTCGAAAGAAAGTCGCGACCGTCTCCAGGCCCTGATGGATTGCGGCGAGCTCGGTGGCGGCCTGAAACTCGCGATGAGCGATTTGCAGATCAGGGGCGGCGGCAATCTGCTCGGCGTGTCGCAGAGCGGCCATATCGCCGCCATTGGTTACGAACTCTATCTCGACCTCTTGCAGTCGACGGTGGCTGACCTGAAGGCCAAAGCGGCGCATGACGAAATGGCGGTGGCGCCAGCCATCGACCCGGAAATCAACATCCGCATTTCCGCTTATATTCCGAGCACCTACATTGCCGATGCCAGCCAGCGCTATCTCATGTACCGGCGGCTCGCGGCGTTGACCCAGAGCGACGACGGGCGGCAGAGTGATCTGGCGGCGGAACTGGCCGATCGCTACGGCGCCATCCCCGCCGAAACGGAAAATCTCTTGCGCATCGTCGCCGTCAAACGGCGGCTGGCCCGCCTCGGCTGCGCCAAGCTCGAACGCGGCCCGGCCAATTTGGTTTTCACCTTTGCCGCAAGTACGCCGGTGACGCCCTCGGCGCTCGCGGCCTTCGTCAGCGAAGCCAGCTCCCGTAAAAAAGGCATACTCGTAAAACTGACCCAGGATGGCCGCCTGGTCGTGCCGCTGCCGGCCAGCTCGGTCGAAACGATTTTCGCGGCGATTGACGCCGTACTCGACCGGCTGACGCCATCATGAAAAATGTGGCCATCGGCCGGCTATCGCTCGCTCCCGACGGCAGCGATGCGAAAACCTTGACCTTGAAATTCGCAAAGGTAGGATATCCAAACGTTTTTTGATACAATCATCCACGTCTTGTCCCGTAGTTGCCACCGCTTTTCCCTTACAGGAGTACCCATGAGCCAATTCACCGGCAGGTTTACCATCAAATTGTTCGCCAGGTTCGTCGTTAGCTTCCTCGCCGTTTCGCTGTGCTGGCTGCCGTTTGCCGCCGGCGCCGCGCCGCTGATCTACGCCTGGCAGGGCGCTGAGACCGGCGTTCTGCAAAACAGCCTGTCCGCCTTCATGCTGGCGGCAAACCACGCCGACGCCGTGCATCTGCGGGTGGTGGCCACGAAAGACGATCAGATCCTGGTTTCAGCCGCGTCGGATCTGACCCGCTTCACCGATGTGGCGGCGGTCTTCCCGGAGCGGCTGCGCCCGGATGGCTCGGCAGCGAGCGTCGACTTCACACTCGCGGAGATTCGCCGCCTGCGCCGCCTGGCCAATACCAACGGGCAGGTCGGGGAAACGTCGCTGCCCACAAGCCTGGCCAGCCTCGATGAGGTGCTGGCCATCGACAAAATCATGGCCGGCCGTTTCGGCCAAAAGCCGACACTCGCCATCGAACTGCTCGAACCGGCCTGGCACCGCCAGCACGGCAAAGATCTGAGCGTCCTTGTGCTGCAATGCCTCGACCGGCAAAAAATCGCCAAGGGCGACGACCATATCATTTTCATGTCGGAGGACGGCGCCGAGATGCAGCGCCTGGCCAAAGATTTGCTGCCACCGACGGGCCGCCAGCACCGTTTGATTCAGATGATTGGCCCGGCACCACCGCCGCAGAAGGGCGACAGCCAGGCGCCATCGGTGCCGGATGCCAACGAATGGGCCTTCACCCAGCTCGGTCTGCGCGTCATCGCCGGTTACGCCGTTGGGGTGGCAATCGACAAAAGTCGCCTGGTCAGCCCGCAGGGCACGCCGAGCCAAAGCGAATACCTGGCCAGGGCGAAGAAATTGGGATTGCTGGTTTTTGTCTATCCGGTTGCCCCTGACGACACCATCCCACCCATAAGCGCGGCAGCGCCAGCCGAACCGCCCGCGGCAACACCTGCGGAGCCATCTGCGAAACCGCCCGCCGAAACTCCAGAGGAGCCTGACGACGAAACATCCGACGAAGTCCCCGAGGCAACGCCCGCCGTACCGTCTGCGGAAACGCCTGCGGAAACGCCTGCGGAACCGCCGCCGGAAGCGCGGGTTGCCACCATGAAGGCCAGCGACTTTTTTCTGCAGGTAGTCGGCGCCGACGGCCTTTTTATGAGCCCATTGCCGTCAGCGCTAGCGGCGGAACCACCTGCCGTGAATGAAACCAAGGAAACAACAACGAAGGCCAAGGCCGAGGCGGCGGCACCGACGGGAAATACCGCTCCGAACAATGGCGGCAAAGAAGACGAAGGAAAGGAATAAGGATATTTTATGTCAGTTTACCTGATCCGGAATGAGCCGGTCCAAACCAAGGAGAACGACATGCAATATTTTTCCAGATCCGCCTTCGCCATTTTTATCAGTTTGTTCGTTTCCCTCACCGCAGCCCAGTCTGCCCCCCATGACGCCGAAAAGGCCGGGAAAGCCGAAGGCAAAACCGCGATCGTCCTGGCGGTTTTCGGCACCACCGTGCCTGATGCCCTACCGGGAATACTCCATATTCAGGAGCGCATTCAGAAAAGATTTCCTCAAACCGAGGTCCGCCTTGCTTTCACTTCAAACATGATCCGTAAAATCTGGCATAAGCGGCGGCAAGACGCGGCCTTTCAAAAGGCAAACCCGCGCATTCCGAAAGACATGTACCTGGTTCAGGGACCGCTCGCTACCATCGCCAACCTCCAGGATGAAGGTTTTACCAGCATTCTCGTCCAGCCTGGACATATCACGCTGGGTGAGGAATATCTCGATCTCGTCTCGTATATTGATGGGCTAAATGCCATTCGTACCATCAAGGAAAAGAACCAGCCTTTTCACAAATTGGTGGTCAGCCGTCCCGCCTTGGGAACAATGGGCCCCAAATATCCCTATGAGGAGGATATCAACGAAGTGGCGAAAGCTTTGGCGGATGACGCTCAGAAGGCCAGGGAGACCGGAAGCGCCTTATTGTATATGGGGCATGGCAATGATTACTTTCCTTCCAGCGGTTCCTATCTGCAACTGGTGCAGATGATGCGGGATATGTACCCAGATACAAAAATCTATCTGACCAATGTCGAGGGTTTCCCCAATCTTCATCTGACCATCCGCGAAATGAAAAGAGACAATGTCAACAAGGTGATTGTCAAGGCACTCATGACGGTGGCCGGTGACCATGCCCATAATGATATGGCCGGCGATGAACCAACCAGCCTCAAATCCCGCCTCGGCAAAGACGGTTTTCAGGTGACCCCGATCCTGCAAGGCTTGGGCGAAAAAGATTCCTTTGCTGACGTCTTTGTCAATCATGCGGCCCAAGCAGCCCAGGATAACGGCATCTCCCTGAAATAAGAATTGACGTTATTGGGGCCAAGAGGTATGAAAGCGGAAGTTTCAGGCGCGACGACATGTCGCTTAAAAAGGAACCCCGTGTGAACCGGGGACAGGCCCGCTGCTGTGACCGGGGACTGAAGCCGCAAAAGCCACTGGAAGAAACTCTCTGGGAAGGCGCGGTGGAAGGATGAGCCGGAAGTCAGAAGACTTGCCAGAAACATGAGATGTTCTTCCCGTGGATACGGAAGGACAAGCCGAGACGCGGAAAATAGGGATTCCCCGGATCAGTATTTTGGTCCGGGGATTTTTTTTGTCTCCGGGTCTGCCTATTTATCAGAAGGAGCTGCGATGGATGAGGGCGCGATAATGCCGGCAACGTTTTATGTGGTGGGTGTCGGGCCAGGCGATCCGCGGCTTCTGACGCTGCGGGCGGCGGAAGTATTGCGGCATTGCCCGGTCTGGCTCGTCCCTTCGGCCTTTGCCGACGGCGAACACGGCGGCCAAAGCGGCAGCATGGCCCTGAAAATCGCCGAAAGCGCGGTGGCAAGTGAAGGGAAGATCATTATCAGCCATCATTTCCCGATGAAGCCGGTACCCATGCGGCGACGGCAAACTGGCGGCGGCGAACCGGTGGCGCCGGAAGTGGCGGCTTCATGGCGATGGGCAGCGGCAACGGTGATCGCCCACCTGGCGGCCGGCCGCGATGTCGCCTTCCCGACCTTGGGTGATCCGGCAATCTATTCGACGGGCTTCTATTTGCTCGAAACCTTGCGCGCCGCCAAAACCGGCATCGGCATCGAGGTCATTCCCGGCGTGTCGTCACCCAGTTCCGCCTCGGCGGAAGCCATAAGTCCGCTCTGCCTCGGCGATGAACGGACGGTGATCATCCCGGCAGCATTCGACGACCAGGGGATTCGCGAGCTACTGGCCATTTGTCAGGTGGTGGTGTTCATGAAGGTGCACAAATCCATACCCCGGCTGATCGCCCTGCTCGATGAATTCGGCCTGACCGAACATGCGGTTCTCGTCGAGAGAGCCAGCCTCCCCAACCAGCGGCTCTGGACGGATATCCGTCAGGCAGCGACAATCGGGCTGCATTATTTCTCGACAATGATTGTGCGCAAACCACCTGAGATAAACCATGGACAGGTGGCGGCGCCATGAACGCGCAAACGACATATGGGGTGAAGCCTGACTGGCGTTACCGTCTACTGATCTTCGCTTTGCTCGTCACCACCGTGGCTGCGGTCATCGTCTCCGCTGGCATGGGTTATGTCAAGATAGGCACCTTCGACATTGTCAAAATCATCGCCGCCCGCCTGAGTGGTGATACCGATCTTACCAGCGGCATCGGCGTAACCATGCCTTATGTTTTGATGGATGTGCGCCTGCCACGTATCCTGACTGCCGCCCTGGTCGGCGCCGGTCTGGCTCTAGCCGGCGTCATTTATCAGGGCATTCTGTTGAATCCCTTGGCCGATCCCTACACTTTGGGCATTTCCAGCGGCGCCGCTTTCGGCGCCTCGCTCGCCATCGTTATCAACATTTCGGCCATTCCAGCGCTTGGCCAAGTTTCAACGCCGCTTTTCGCCTTTATCGGCGCCATTGCTACCTTGCTCGTGGTCATGCGCCTGTCGAGTTTCGCTGGTCAGATATCCGCCCAAACCCTGATCCTATCCGGCGTCATCATCGGCGCAGTGCTGTCGGCCGGTATCAGCCTGTTGAAATACCTGGCCGATGAACAGGTCGGGATCATTGTCTTCTGGCTGATGGGCAGTTTCACCTCCAGTTCCTGGCCGAGCGTACCGTTGGTTGGCTTTGGCCTGGCCGTCGGTTACGCCATCGCTCTTTTCTATGGCCGCGACCTGAATATCATGAGTCTCGGGCGGCGTTCCTCCGATACTTTGGGCGTCGAGACGGCGCGCACCCGCAAGATTTTGCTCGTCACCGCCTCGTTTGTCACCGCCTTGTGTGTCGCCGCGAGCGGCATCATCGGTTTCATCGGCCTGATTGTGCCGCATCTGATGCGTTTTATCGTCGGCCCGGATAACCGTAAACTGCTGCCAACCTCGGTACTGGCCGGAGCCACCTTGCTTTTGGCTGCCGATACCCTGACCAGGGCGGTGCTGCCGGCGGAAGTGCCGATTGGCGTGTTGACGGCTTTGATCGGCGGGCCGTTTTTTGCTCTGATTTTCCGCCGCAAACAACGGGGCGGCCGCTATGAATGAGCAACCGCTGTTTACCGTGGAAAATCTCGGCTTCGCCTATGGCGAGACGATGGTTTTGCGTGATATTTCCTGCGAACTGTATCCCGGCCGCTTTTATGGCCTCATCGGCCCGAACGGCTGCGGCAAGACGACGCTGCTCGATCTTTTGACCGCTTGCAAACAACCGGCCAGCGGCACGATTCTTTTGCGCGGACGCCCTTTGGCCGATTACGGCAAACGCGAACTGGCGCGGCAACTGGCGCTGGTGCCACAGGAATTCGACATCGGCTTTGGTTTTACCGTCGAGGAAACGGTGATGATGGGCCGTCATCCGCATATTGGCCGTTTTCAAGCGCCCGCGGCAGACGATTGGGTCAAGGTCCAGGCGGCGATGGCCGCTCTTGGCATCGACACGTTTGCGGCACGACCCCTGGCCAGCCTGTCCGGCGGCCAGAAACAGCGGGCGATTGTCGCCCGCGCTTTGGCCCAGGATACCCCAGCGCTGTTTTTTGACGAGGCGACCGCCAGCCTCGATGTCCGCCACGCCTTGCGCATCCTGGGCATTGCCCGGCGCCTGGCACGAGAGGGGCGGCTGGTTCTTGCCGTCATCCATGATCTTAACCTGGCTATAGCGTTCTGCGATAGCCTGCTCATTGTCAAGGATGGCCTGCTATTCGCCCAAGGCCGGGCGAACGAGGTGATGACCGCCGCGGTCATCGCCGAAGTGTTTCAAACCGAGGCCAGTGTCAACTGGAACGCCTTCAGCGACGCGTTTCAAATAAGTTACCGCTATTTCGACGCGGCCTGAGCCGCATGGAAGCTTCATGATCCGCATTGAAAATCTGCAAAAATCCTACGGCGCCGTACGGGCCATCGATGGCATCGACCTGACGGTCGGCCAAGGCGAGCTCTTCGCCTTCCTCGGCCCAAACGGCGCCGGTAAAACCACAACCATCCGCATCCTTACCGGCCTCGCGAAAATCGGTGCCGGCCGCGTTAGCATCGGCGGCTGCGACATCGGGCGAAACGCCCAAGCCGCCAAGCGCCAATGCGGCCTCGTCACCCAGCATATCAACCTCGACAACGAGTTGAGCGTGCGGGAAAACCTCGACATCCATGGCCGCCTCTTCGCCATGCCGCCACCGGAGCGGCGACGACGTATCGACGAACTGCTCGACTATGTCGAGATGGCTGACCGCGCCGGGCATCTGGTCAAACAGCTCTCCGGCGGCCTGAAACGGCGGCTGATGATTGCCCGCGCCCTGATGCACCAGCCGCGGATCATCTTCTTCGACGAGCCGACCGTCGGCCTCGACCCGGCCATCCGCCGCCGCGTCTGGGCGCTGATCAAGCGGGTACGCCTCGATGGAGCCACCATTTTCCTGACTACCCATTATATTGAAGAGGCGGAATTCCTCGCCGACCGCGTCGCCTTCATCGACAGAGGCAAGATCGTCGCCCTCGACCAGCCGCAAAACCTGATGGCTCGCCTCGGACTGTGGGCCATCGATGAAATAGGTGGCGAGAGCATGGAAACCCATTATTTCCAGAGCCGCGACGAGGCCACCCAATTCTCCGCCAAACATGACGGCGCCTTTACCTTGCGGCGGGTCAATCTCGAGGACGCATTCTTGAGCCTCACCGGGAAAAAGGTGTCGTAATGCACGGATTTATCGCCGTTTACCTGCGGGAAATGCTGCTCCTGAGACGCCGCTTCAAGCGCCTATTAGCCGGCATGGCCGTGTCGCCGCTCCTCTATCTCATCACCTTTGGTTACGCCATGGGTGGGCTGATTCAGTTCGGCCATGAGCCGTACCTGCATTTTCTCATCCCCGGCCTAGTGGCCATGGCCAGCATGACCCAGAGTTTCGCCATCGCCACCGATATCAACATCGCGCGATTTTACTGGAATATTTTCGAGGAGTTCCAGGCCGCGCCGATCAGCGAACTGGCCTATGTCGCCGGCGAAACCCTGGCCGGTATGACACGGGCACTGATCAGCGTCATCGTCATTCTGTTTTTGGCGCTGCTCTTTGGCGTACACCTCGACTACGGGCCGCTCTTTTGGCTGGCCGTTTTCTTGAACAGCTTTGTTTTCGCCGCCCTGGCCGTGGCCATGGCCATGCTGGTCAAATCGCACGCCGACCAGGCTTTACTGACCAATTTCATCATCACGCCGATGGCCTTTTTGGGAGGCACCTTTTTCCCGGTCGACAAACTGCCAGACTGGTGCCAGGCGATCCTCCATTGCCTGCCGCTGACCCACGCCTCGCACGCCATCCGCGCCAGCGCTTTGGGCCGCCCGGCAACGGCGGCGGATTATCTGGTGCTCATCATCGTCGGCCTGGTCTTTTTCTGGCTGGCCCTGCATTCGGTGGGCCGGGCCAGGGATTGAGATCATACTATTTGGGAGAGACATAAAAATGATCATGAAAAAAATATTGCCGATTTGTTTGCTGATATTCTCACCGTTGCTCTTGGCCGTCGCCGATTACTCATTTGCCGGTCAAATAACCGACGCAAACGGTCAGGTCATAACCTTTGCCCAGCCGTTCACGAGAATCATCAGCCTGTATCCAGCGCACAGCGACAACCTCCTGGCCATGGGCGCGACGGCGGCGCTCATCGGCGTTTCCGCCGAGGACAAGGGGCGCGATCTGCCGATCTTTTCCCATCACGATGGCGCCGAAAAATTTATCGCCGCTGGACCCGATCTGGTGTTGCTCCGCCCGATGATCGAAGGCGCCGACCCGGATTTCGTTACCGCCCTGCGCCGGGCCGGCATTACCGTAGTGTCGCTGCAACCGAATACCTTTGGCGACATGTTTGGCTATTGGCGGGCGCTCGCTCTCTTGACTGGCCGCGAGGCGGCGGCAGAAGAGATGATCGCCGATTTCGAGGCCAGGCTCGCGGCGCTGCGGCACAAGGTAGCGGCAATCCCGGAAAACAAACGCCAGCGCGTCTACTTCGAGGCGATCCACGCCAGGATGAAGACTTTCGCCGCCGATTCCATCGCCAGCACCGTGTTGAAAGAGGCCGGCGGCATCAATATAGCGGCAGATGCCGATCAGGTTCGTAAAACCAATATCGGCGCCTTCGGCAAAGAACGCCTGCTGGCCGCCGGTGGCCAAATAGATGTCTACCTGGCCCAGGAGGGACGTATGAATCCGGTGACGGTCACCGCCATTGAAAACGAACCCGGTTTTCAGGCGATCAAGGCGGTGCGGGACAAACGTGTCTATCTGCTGCCGGAGGCGCTGATCGCCCGGCCGACGCCACACCTGATCGAGGGGATGGAAAGGATATACACCCTGCTCTATCCGGATAAACCATGAATGCGGCCGATCATCCCGCTTTTATCGTCGCTGGCGTGGCCAGCGGCTGCGGCAAAACCACGGTAACGCTGGGCCTGATGGCCGCCTGCGCGGCACGGGGACTGCGCGTTATGCCGTTCAAATGTGGTCCTGATTTCATCGACCCCGGCCTGCACCAGTTGGTGACCGATCAGATTGCCGTCAACCTCGATTTGTGGATGATGGGCAAAAGCAGCGTGCGGCGCAGCTTTCACCGCCGGCTGCAAAGCGCGGATATCGGCATTGTCGAAGGGGTGATGGGGATGTTCGACGGCGGTCCGGCATCCTGCGCGGCGCTGGCCGCCTTCCTCGGCCTGCCGGTGATTCTCGTCGTCGATGTCCGCTCGATGGCCGAAAGCGCTGCCGCCGTGGTCAAAGGTTTTGAAAGTTTTCGCCCCGACGTCACCCTGGCCGGGGTAATCCTGAATCGTATCGGCAGCGAGCGCCACCTGCGGCTGGCCGCGGACAGTATCCACGAAAATTGTCAGGTAAAGGTTTTGGGACATTTACCACGGACGCTGGATTTTGCCATCCCCAGCCGCCACCTTGGTCTCTTGACCGGCGACGAAGCGCCGATCAGCCGCGCGGCCATCGGCAAGCTGGCAGCGGCGGTGGAGCACAATATCGATCTTAACGCCCTGCTGCGGCTGCTCCGTTTCACTGACAAGTCTCCAGAACCGACGAGACAAGCCTTCACACCTGCGCCGCCGGCAGTGTCGATGCCCCATGCCCGGCCCTGCCGGATCGCCGTGGCCCGCGACCGGGCCTTCTGCTTCTACTATCAGGATAATTTCGAGCTGCTGCGCGATGCCGGGGCGGAGCTGGTCTTCTTCAGTCCACTCGACGATCTTTCTCTGCCGCATAATATTTGCGGCATTTATCTGGGTGGCGGCTATCCGGAGTTGTATGCGGCGGCCTTGAGCGCCAATGCCGCGATGATGACGGAAATCCGCGAATTCGCCGCGGGCAATGGCGTCATTTATGCGGAATGTGGCGGATTTATGTATCTCTGTCAAGGAATTGAATACGACGGGCATAGGTGGCCGATGCTTGGCCTCTATCCGGTGTGGGCCAAGATGAACGAAACGCGGGCCGCTCTCGGCTACCGTGAAATCACCACCACCCTTGCCACATGTTTTGGCCCGCCAGGCACGACCTTGCGCGGCCACGAATTTCACTATTCCGAGATCGGCGCCATGCCGGAGCACATTGGCCGGGCCTACCAGTTGAACAACGGCCAAGCCGAAGGCTACGCCCTGGGCAATATCCTGGGTGGTTACCTGCACCTGCACTTTGCATCAAATCATGAGTCAGCCAGGCATTTCGTCGAATTTTGCCGCCGGAACCACTGAGAAATCCGCCATGAGCATCGAGAAAATCAATCCCGGCGACATCGAAAAAGAGAGCTTCCGCATCATCGCCGCTGAACTCGGCAAGCATCAATTTGACGCCAGGATGCTGGCCGTCGTCCTCAGGGTAATCCACGCCACCGCCGATTTTTCCTTTGCCGAAAACCTGCATTTTTCACCTGAGGCGATCGAAACAGGCATTCGCGCCTTGCGCGCGGGCAAAAACATCCTCTGCGACGTGACCATGGTCAAGGCCGGGATCAGCAAAACCCTGCTCGCCCGCTGGGGCGGTAAGGTTTTCTGCGGTGTCGGCGACCCGGCCATCGCCGAAGAGGCCAAGCGACGCAACCGCACCCGCTCGCAAGTGGCGATGGAGCGTCTCTTCAATGACAGTGTCGGCATCGTCGCCATTGGTAACGCCCCGACGGCATTACTGCAAATAATTGATACGGTAAAAGATCTCCCACTGGATGAGGCCCCGCTGATTATCGCTGTGCCGGTGGGCTTCGTCAACGCCGCCGAATCGAAGGATTTGCTGATGGAACGCGGCCATTGCCACATCACGAGCCGCGGGCGTAAAGGCGGCAGCCCGGTGGCGGCGGCCATCGTCAACGCCCTCTTGCGTCTGGCGGCGGAGGAAGCATGATGAGACTGCGCAGCGGCTTCACCACCGGCGCTTGTGCGGCGGCGGCGGCCAAGGCGGCGGCGGTGGCGCTCGTCACCGGCGCGGCGCCACTGGAAGTGACGATTCCTTTTCCCGACGGCAGCCGCCAGGATTTTGCCGTCCACCGCGTAACACAAGGGCCAGGCTTGGCCTTGGCCTCGGTGATCAAGGATGCCGGTGACGATCCCGATGTTACCAATGGCGCCGAGATCATCGCCACGGTTTCCTTTATAGGTGATGGTTACCAGGCTTGGCCGTCGGATGGTGTTTGGTGCGGCCCGATTCTGCTTTGCCGTGGTCAGGGTGTCGGCCGTGTGACGAAACCGGGTTTGGCGGTGGCGGCCGGCGAACCGGCCATCAATCCGGTACCGCGTCGGATGATTGGCCAGGCGCTGGCGGAAATTGTCGCCGACCGGGCCGTAGCCGTCACTATTGCAGTCAAAGATGGCGAACGGCTCGCCGAAAAAACCCTCAACCGGCGCCTCGGCATCATAGGCGGTCTGTCGATTCTCGGCACCACAGGTATTGTCAGGCCAATCTCCGCCGAAGCCTGGACGGCGACCATCGAAGCATCGATGTCGGTGGCAAAGGAGGCGGGCTTATCCGAAGTTGTCCTCTCCACCGGGCGGACATCGGAAAAGGCTGGGCAACTGCTCCTCGGCCTGGCCGAAGAAGCCCATGTGATGATGGGCGATTACCTGGCTTTTTCCCTGGCAGCGGCCCGCCGGCACGGTTTTGTCCACCTGCATTTCTGCGGCATGTGGGCGAAGATCGTCAAAGCGGCGCTGAGGACGCCACAGACCCATGTTCGCAACGGGGCGTTGGAGGTGGCGGCGGCGGCCGGCCTTTTGGCGCGGCTGGGCGCGTCGGCTTCGCTCCTCGCCGCCTTGCGCCGCGCCAATACAGCGCGGGAAATGCTGCTTTTGCTCGGAAAATACCGACGTTTCGAGTTGATCGAGGCCGTCTGCTGTCTGGCTCGTGATTACGCGGCCGAATTGTTTGGCGGCACGGTTCGGGTTTATCTGGTCAATGACAAATCCCAACTGGTGTATTATGTCTGAACTGCTACTCTTGGGTGTCAACGGTGTCTTGACGACAGAACAAATCAAATCACTCGCCGGAGCCGATCTCATAGTGGCCGACCCGCATTGGCAAGCACAAATCGCGCTCGCGGCACCGACGCTCGTCACCCGCTGGCAGGCGATTACGCCGCTCGATGCCGCCATAGCCACCATCGGTGCGACGCTCGCGGCAACTGGCAAGGTCGTCGTCTTGGCCAGCGGCGATCCCTTGTTCTTCGGCATCGGCAAGCATCTGCTCGCCAGATTTCCTGACGTGCGAACAACTATCTTGCCGACGCTTTCTTCGGTACAGCTTGCCTGCGCCCGTTGGCGGATTTCCTGGGATGACGCCCGCATTATCAGCCTGCATGGCCGTAAACTGGCGCACCCCGGCCAGCTGTTGCGCCACGAAAAGACCATTGTCCTGACCGATAAAAACAATAGCCCATCCCGCCTTGCCGCTGTCCTTCTCGACTATTTTTCACAGATAGGAGAAGTGGAGCTGCCGCAGAAAATCGAGATGCTGGTGGCCGAAGATTTGGCCCTGCCAGAGGAAAAAATCACCAGGCTTTCTTTGTCCGCGGCGATGGCGCGGCGTTTCAGCCCTTTGAATGTCATCTGCCTTTGTTTGCCTGACGAGTTCATCCAAAAACCGTCATTTGTCTTTGGCCTCACGGAAGAAGATATTTGCCATGATGCTGGGATGATTACAAAAAACGAAGTACGGGCAGCGGTTCTGCACGCGCTGCGCCTGCCGGAAACCGGCATCTTCTGGGATATCGGCGGCGGCAGTGGTTCGGTATCACTCGAAGCGGCGCGGCTGGCTCCAGACCTGGCTATTTATACCATCGAACGGCAGGCGGCGCGCTTGGCCGCGATCAAAGAAAATATCCGCCGCTACCGCTGCTTTTCCGTAATCCCCGTGGCAGGAGAGGCGCCGGCGGCGCTGACGCCATTGCCTGACCCGGACCGGGTTTTTATCGGTGGCGGCGGCCCGGCCCTGGCTGACATCGTCGCGGCAGTGTCACGGCGGCTGCGACCCGGCGGGCGGCTGGTGTTGACCGGCGTGTCCGCACACACCATCCAGAGTGGGCCGAAGATTGTCACTCGCCATGGTTTCACTGTCCGCACCACGGAGATCCATGTCAGACGCGACGGCGCGGGAGGCAGAAAAGTCTTCAATCCTATCACAATAACCATAGGTGAAAAATAATGGAAAATGCGTCAGGGCGCCCCAGCGTAGCCGAACGCCATCCCGTGCATTTCGTCGGCGCCGGGCCGGGCGACCCGGAACTCATTACCGTCAAAGGCCAGCGTTTGCTCGCCGAAGCCGACCTGATCATCTATACCGGCAGCCTGGTGCCCAGGACCATGACCGTGGGTTGCCGGGCGGAACTGGTCGATTCCGCCGTCCTCGACCTGGAGCGGATCTTCGCGCTCATGGAAAACGCCTGGCAACAGGGCAAAAAAATCGTCCGGCTGCATACCGGCGACCCGTCCATTTACAGTGCGATAGGCGAGCAAATCGCCCTCTGCCGCAAAAGTCGGATTCCCTACACGATTATCCCCGGTGTCAATTCCGGCTTGGCCGCTGCCGCCAGCCTCGGCGCCGAACTGACCGTGCCGGAGCGCGCACAGACGGTGATCTTCACGCG
>JGI20166J26741_11437919_pt1 | contig 13708 bp, 7 predicted proteins | sample TergutCu122P5_FD_26741 | JGI IMG/M metagenome (IMG submission 26741)
CAGCGTTGCCAAACGTAGGTCCATATATATACGAGGTTAGCATTTCTGGCTTTACTAGGAGCTCCATATATATATGACATTAGTAGCCTAAGGGTTAAATGTCCATACAATTCTGTTAATCTCTTAACATCTTCTATGAACCATATTGCATGTTAAAAAAATTATATAATTAAAAAGTATAATAAAATATAATAATAATATAGTGCAAACACACATGCATACACACATGCACAACTCTGACACATGATCTGATGTGCCACTAGATGATTAATAGTACTTCCATGTGCCACCATGTGGAATTAGCTTAAGAAACAGTGGCCTAGCCAGCTGTGAATCCTAATCCAGACGTCAAGCCCAGTGGAGTGCCACTAGGTCCGACCTCTGGATGAGGATTTGCCACTGGGCCTAACATAGAATATTGGCTGTTGTGTCTGGACAATTCATTTAAGCTGGTCGCTTCCTTACATTAGTTTTCATGTTCAGTCTTGGAATTACTATCAATGTTGAGATAACAGAATCTCTCACCACCCAAAAACCTACAATTTCAACACAGTGTCTTCATTATCATAACAAGCCCTTCTGAAAAATGGGATGTAATGTCACCCATTAAGTTTCAAGGATTCAAAGTGTCTTTTTGAACACTTCCTCACTGATGCTGATTTGCAGCTGCCCTATGTTGAAGCAATTGTAATGTCATCAATGAAAGTGTGGATCACTATAATGCCACTTTAATCCACACATGTTTTATTACATTATGAAGTGAGATTATTACAAATGGATGTAAGATATACAAACTGGCATAAACCAGGTGGTTTTATATATGTATTCTTGTATAACAGAAGACATCAAAGAAACACTACACTCAAACTAGAATGTTAATGTACCTCAGTAACATAAATATAAATAAATGAACTACCTGCACATAATAAATCCTCAGACCTGGCAAAATGAGACACAGATCTGTACACCATTGTAATAATACTGCAACAGCTGTTAGGTTTGACATTACACTCATGAAGAAAGCTACATTTAGTACATTCTTGTTTAAGAAGGTTGTACACCACTTCCAAAACCTTGCAGTGACACTGAAATCTGCCTCAGAATGAAAGGATGTTAATTCATACAGTATCAGACAATTTGTATCAAATACACACCAACAATAAATCTCAACTTTCAAAGTATTTTACCTTCATCAAGTCATAACCTTATATACAAGCACTGCTTTAAAACTATACAACCAATTTGGCACTAAACTGAAACCACTTTTAAGTTCAGGAGAAGGGACAAAGTATCATGTATACTGTACGCTTGTAAACAAAAACAAAAATATAATTAATACCAAGTTTTCTCACATATTTTTGTGTAAGTCTGTAAAGACAGTGATAGCCTTGCTAACAAGTGGTTGCATAAAATTATGGCCAGTTTACATATAAATGCAAGCAAATTATAATATTTCATACTACAATAGATTCTCAACAAAACTGACAGTAAATGTGCACTGTGGTGTAGGTCCCTTTCTCATCTGTGGTCGTGTGTGGTTTAAGTACACAGAGTAATATGCAAAAGGCCACATATGGCTACCTCCCTCAGCAGCTAACCAGAGAGATTCCATGCAATATGGAGCACACTACTACTATTACTGTTCAGTTCACCCTAGAACAGGCCATGAAGGTCCAGAGGGTGAGTGGAGGCACAGCTCTGCTCTTTCTTTAACCTCAGTACTACAAGGGAGTGGGTGGTCAATGCCATACCTGCCTGCTGTACCCCTGGGAAATAAACGTGATACCCACTGGTACAGAATACTGGGTGGGCTGGTCTGGACGGGCGTGAAAAATCTCACTACCACTGGGAATCAATCCCTGGACTAACCAGTCTGCAGCAAGTCACTATACCAACTACGCTATCCTGGCCCACATACTACTACTGTACATTTCACAAGCTTTAAAACTAACTGCTGCCTGCACATTTAACTGTGTCTAATAAAGGCAGTACATGAGCTAAATAAACAGATATTTAGGTGGTTCATCCCCACTGTGTGCGCTTACAAGTATATTGATAAGTGGATATGTATGTCAAATACAACAATATTTATTGGAGTTGTAGATTAAGTATGAAACATTAATCACAAGACATTTATTAGAATTGCAATTTAAGTACGAAACCTGTCGTCTTGTAATTAATGTTTCGTACTTAATCTACAACTCCAATAAATATTGTCGTGTTTGACGTACATACCCACTTATCAATATACTTGTAAATAAACAGAATACAAAGAAACACAGTAATGTTTCTGTTACACAAACTGGATGTTTCAGAAAAATCTCACAGAGGAACTAACATGGCTGTGGTCAGACAGCATTGCTGTTAAACAGACTGATCTTTTGCATCCTGAAAAATGAAGAAAAGATCATGGGAAGTGCAAAAAATTCTTGTGTAAATCATCATTGAACCCTTCCCTGAAAAAGCTGAAAGGACCTTGCTGGTATGGCTGGAAAAAGAGACAGTGAAATGGTTGTCAGTCGAAGGTGCTGTGGTAAGGGAGAAGGCCATGTCGGTAAAGTGGTTTGGAAACTGTATCTGATGTCAAAATATCTAGCATTCAAGGTCCTCCTTGTCATTGATAATGTCCCAGGGCATCCCATGGGTCTTTGTCTTGCCCATTTGAATATCCAAGTTGTGTAACTCTCCTAACACCACTGCACTTCTGCAGCTGCTGAAAGTGGGTATTATCAAAACATTCAAGGGGATTACAGTCGCCATACCTTCCCAGTATCTTGGATGCAAGTGATGAGAACTGCATTACTGTCAGGGAATGGTGGCAACTGTATAGCAAACCTGACTGCAAAGAAAATGTACAGCAGCCCATGGATGAATTAAAGTCCATGGCTCTGAATGGTTGCTGGGAGAAGATTTGGTCTGATGCAGTTAATGACTTCTAAGGATTCCCCAGTGGCAGGATGAAAAAAGAAGCATCCTCATGTTGGCCTGTAAAGTTCCAGGACACACATTCTGATTTGGAGAAGACTAATATCCAGGACATTCGCAATCCTCAAAATGCTGAGCTAACTTATGTGGGCCTTGAACAGCTGAGAGCACTCAAAGAACCTGAAGACAAAGTTCTGATGCTGTTGTGGAGAGGCCTTGGCTGACTACCAGTGCTCTGAAGAGAGGCCTCCAACTGGTGGGTGGCTTGACTGATAATTACTTTATAAAGCAGAAGAATTTATAAGACACTTTCTGCAATTATTCATTCTTCCCACTCATTTTCTTTATCACAGATAATGAAGTAAGCATTGGTACCATTAAACAAGTACCTGCAGAGAGCAGCTGTGAATTGTTGCATCCTTGTAATCATTCAATATATGCACAATTCATGATCAATCTGTAATATGCGATACTGAATTTGTAATAAACCTGCAATATGAGGTACTACCCAAAAGTTCCCAAAATTTCTCTGCTGTAGCTTTACCACTTACCAAAATTTCTATTAGCTCCCATCCCCTTTGAAGTAGTCCCCTTTGGCACTGATACAGTGATTCCAGCAGGATTTCCATGATCGGAATCACTTCTGGAAGTCATTTCGCATCAGCGTCTTCATCACATTCTGCAATACAGTCTGGATCTCTTTAATGCTGTCAAAATGTCGCCCATTGAGCTTCAATTTCATTTTAGGGAATAGGAAAAAATCACACGGGGTGAGGTCCGGTGAGTAGGGAGGGTGGGGGATGACTGTTTTATTCGTAGAAGCCAAAAACTGCTGCACAATGAGCGACACATGTCATGATGCTGGGCCCAGGAGTTGTTGCACCACTTGTCTGGACATTTGCGCTGGATGTTTTGACCTCAACCACCTCAGAACTTCACAAAAGAATTTTCCATTCACCATCTGTCCTGGTGGAACAAATTCCATATGCACCATGCCTTCTATATCAAACTTTTGCCATATTTTCAGCTGTGGTTCTGGTCAAAGGTCGTCCAGAATGCTCTTCATCATTGACTGACATCCGTCTGTCCTTGAAAAGCTTAAATCATTTGTAGGTTTGCGTTTGGCCTAGGGCATTATCACCAAATGCTTCTTTAAGCATTCTGTGTATTTCCAAAGCTGTCTTGCTGAGTTTGAAGCAGAATTTGATGCAAATCCGTTGCTGCTTCACATAAGTCATTTCAGCAGGACAGTACGATCACAAAACAGCACTAACACGATGTCACAAAAATCCACAGACACGTTCTCACAGCAGAAAACCACTTGGCATAATGATTCACAAAGGGTAGGGTTTGCGATACCTAGTGGTGCACAACTGTACTACAAGCGGTTTTCGTGTGGCATTCCAATTTCAGAAACATTTGGGTAGCACCTCGTACATTGGTACTCAATAGTAGTACAGTAACATGACAGATGTGTTTGAAGGCTGTGTTTTCATGAGACTGAATCAGGTTTTTACATACAGTACACAAATACACATTTTAAACCTACAATATTTTATCATGTTTAAATTCATATGAGTATTGATTCCCACTGGGAGTTGAAATTCTGTATTATGCAGCATGTCAGTAATACCAAATATCCAATAAACTTCATATAGGCCTACAATGTAGTTGCCCTAATGATGACCTGTAGACAAAATGGAATGTCCGTTCAGTTTGGTGAAAGGGCTCTACAGTTCCACCAACAATATCTACACCAATACCAAATGTCAACACTCAAGCAGTAATATTTCTGACTTGTATTCAGGAGGTGACTGTTTCAAATGTTACAGAGACAGTATCTACCCGGCCAGGTTTCTCATTCTTCTCAGTCCTAGGCAAACAGTACCTTAAATCAGGCCATAACCACTTCCAAATCCTTTCTAACCCATAATTCACCATCATCCTACCATCTGAAGCTACACAGTCAGAGCAAATGACAGAAACAGCATCGTTACATAAATCATAAAATTAAAAAAAGTAATACAAAATTAGCAGATTTAGTAATTCATATCTGACTTTTATTCCGATGCTACCCACTTCCACACCTAACAAAGACCTGATACTCTAAGGGGGGTTCTACGCAGATTTGCTCAGTCACTCCAAGAACCATAATATAACTTCATGCAATCCACAACCATCACCACTCCATACAGAATTTTTAACGACTCTATGCAAGAACACAGACGCGTCCTCTTTACAGTGTGGCATACACACATAATTAACATAATTTTACCCCTTACTAAGTAATGGACCTTCTGAATTTGAATTGGGTTCAGGCACACACTGCCTTGAACATCAACCTGCTTTAAAATACACAAACTCCATGCAACAGAAACTTTCCTGAGAAGACAATGACTCATCAGCAAGCCAAGAAATAATCAAACACACACTCACACACACACACACACACAAACTTTGCAGTTCACACAGTATCATTAAACAATCTAATAATCATTTGATTCAGAATACATTTCCTGTAACTTACAACAGCATCATCAATAACACCTCACTCATACAGATATGTATTAAAGGGCTGGGATCTAATTCCAGGCACAAGTGTTGGGAATATCTCCCCCTAACATCTGGAATGACTGTAGTCAGCCAGTTTACCATCCAAAGCTGACCACTCACCTCACATGGCATGAAAAACAAAGTGGTGCAGCTTTATTTTCAGCCGGGATCGTACTTTAACCCTTAGGCTACTAATGTCGTATATATATGGAGCTCCTAGTAAAGCCAGAAATGCTAACGTTATATATATATATATATATATATATAATGTTAGCATTTCTGGCTTTACTAGGAGCTCCATATATATACGAAATTAGTAGCCTAAGGGTTAAGCACAGCAGTAACTCGCCTTTTACCTTACCTTCATTGTACACAGGTAACATATTAGTGCACTTGCTTCAACACAAATATATTCATTAGGTTTACTACGCAAACATATGTTCCTTACTCTACTTTACAACATATAGAAACTGGGAAGGTGTAATCTGTATTGAAGCATACAGAGTTCCAAAATGTTTTTTGTGAATAATGATATACAGCTGTGCTGTGCAAGGCAAAAGAGCTCCATGAAATGAGTCAAAACCTGCAGATACCCCTCTAATGATGAGTTCCAACGTTACAGAATCTTGACAATGATGTTACTACAACATGTTTCAGTTGCAAACATCAATTAAGAATCCAGTTTTATATATTACATTGTTCAGATTTAAAATTATTTTATACCCATTACTCAGACAAATTAATCAGTTCTAACAAACAATCCTCTTAATAAATTATATGAGTTCTCTCACATCCCCTTGACAAAGAAGTACAGAACCAGTGTAACAAGCTGTGTGAGGTTTTCATGGCCGTAAAAATTAAAACTGTGGTCTTGGTTCTGTGACTATGTTGTGTGGCAGACAATAATCACCCACTAATCCACTCACTCACACAACACCAATGACTACAAGGATTACCTAATGCAGCACAACTGTCACAACCCATATGACTGCAGGAATCACCTACTGACCTACATGCTGTCACAATCTAGATGACTACTGGAATCAACAACTGACCCACACATTGTCACAATCCAGATGACTACAGGTATCACCTACTGACCCACATGCTGTTACAATCCAGTTGACTATATGAATCATCTACTGACCCACCGGCAGTCTTAATTCAATTGAATGCTTCTTCTTCTTCGAAGGCACTACAGTCCAATGCCGACCTTTGCCTCCTTACTAGACTTCTTCCAGTCAGCTCTGTTTTTTGACCTCTCTTTCCATTTTGCAATGTGTCATTTATTAAAATCTGTTTGAACACAATTCCACCATCTCTTTTTTGGCCATCCTCCTAGTCGACTTCCCTGATGATTATTGTTAAATACTTGACTTGCTTTTCTTTTACTAAATTCAGATGAATACAATCTTCATCATAACTGTATTTCTGTGATCATGTCACATTTTGAACTAACATGCAACTTCACCAATTTCTGCAGAATATCTGTCTACAAGATATCTTATGTTAGCAAGCATGTCATCATATAAAGGTGCTGTCAAGCATACACATACATCAACAAGTTTTGATGTGTGTACATCTGTTTATTATTGCAAAAGTGTATAAGGTCAGAACAAGCAAACGTTCCTTTGTTTTCATTCACAGTTTCTATTATGTGACTCTTGCTAATATTTGGGTATTTGAAGTGTAGTCATTATTTATCACGCAACATGGATTAATTTTATCAGCACTTGGAAGATTTTCTTCAAAACACACAACCAGAAGGCGTTAGTGGAGACCACTTCAGTAAACAAAAGGAAAACATGTGTAAATGCACTAACTTCAAACCAAAATCATTTCCCCTTATTTATACTCCCAAAGCATTACATCCTATATGAAAACATTTGCATGTTTTGTACAGTCAAGGTAACCCAACAGGCCATCAGATGCACATGTAGTTCACAGACAGTGCCAATAAGGCATGCAACTTCTTGGATTTATATTTCCATGAATAACACAACACACATTTCAGTAAATCTATCCATATGTTACTCCTGTTCAATTAAACATTCAGCATCAAAATAATGGGGTTAACTGCTGTCTAGGATATGATTCTCTGAGGTCTAGTACATCTGCAACAGTGTTTCAGTGAAACCTGCTACCTGCACCATCAATAGAGACACATAATCCATTCACCCTCATGATGCAGGTGGCGGGTTTCTTCAAAACACTGGTATATATCTGCCACGCCACACAGTGTCACATCCCAAAAGACGGTTGGATAGTGTGACCACCATAAGAACCTCAAGAGTCTAACAAAATAATATACTCAGTTGTGGGGTCCCTGCAGTTTCATTCAATCATCCATCATTACAACAGTTTCAAGAAATAAAAACAAGAATGAATAAGGCATGACATCAAATTCCACCAAGACATGTCCTTCTTCTGAAGAAGAATATTATAAAGCCTACATTCAGGTAAGCATTAGCCCTACCATTAGGATGGCAGTATGTCTTCACTGCTATAGTCAGCATTACAGTTTGGGGGAAAAAATTCTTTGACAGTAAAATGCGTAGAATCAATTACAGACAGTTCAATTAGTGAGGCAAAACTCTAGTAGTTCTCAGAACACAAAAATGTTATCACTTAATATACATGGGTTAAATCACCATTTATTACAACACACACCTAAACTTTAACCTTTCACTTAAATTATTCATCCTGAATTGCATTCATGTCTCATGGCAAGGAAAGATTTACCCTTGAATTACGTATAACACACAAGATAACATGTATTAATGCTTCAAACTTCCTGTTATTTCAGCAGGAACAGCAACATTTCAGCATTTTCACATTCTCAGTTACTTCAGCACAACATTAAAAATAAAGAAGACCTCAGCTGTTATTCTGTAAGACAGATATAGAATTTTTCTGGAGTAATGCAGGAACATTTTAAAATGGGTTCAGCTGATGTATTACCACATGAATGGATGGACTTCTTTTTTCTAGTGGTATGGAGGGAACAAAGGCTCATGACAAGTCAGTATCTGTAGATCAGCACCGTTACAAAAGGCTTTGCTCTAGCATGATCTTATCAAAACCTCCTGGTGGAGAATGATGGAAGTTGTCAAGGACAATGTCCAATATAGCCCCATCATCCACTGAAATAAAACAACAAACCATTTTCCTGGAATTATGTAATTCATAGAACACCTCCACAACAGGAGGTGGCCCAGGTATGAATTGGGCTGAAACACCAAAGAAGTCATTCTACACTAACAGTTACAGATTTAATAAACAATAACAGACTACTTACCATATAAAGCAGGATACACTGTGCCTCTGATGCCACTTACAGGACTCTCCATGCGTCTACCATTGACATAAAAGTTGAGCTCAATATGGTCATATGAAATGCCCTAAATGAAACACACATTCACAATAAAACAGGATGCAATAATAACTGCCTAACATTCACAACGTTTAATTTAATCTAAATTACAGTAGTTTAGTTACTACCTGGATTCAAGTATATTCAAAGCATTAAATGTGTACATATAATGTGTTGTAATAGGACAGCATTTTCTAGCACCAAACATAACAGTAAAAGTAGTCAGTTTCATAACCAGCAAGTCCCAGGTTCAAAATTCTGCCCAGAAACTTGCTACACTGCATTAGTAAGCAACCTTTTGGGCATGACAGTCATAATCAACAGCAAAAAATGTTTGTGGGTCACATTATAAATAATACCTATATTCTTCATTTGTCTCATTAATGATAACACCCTGCTGTCAATAGTGGCAATATTGATGCAATAAAACATATCTGAAATTAAACTCAAAAAATTTGAATGAATCATATAAAATTTGATGCTAAATCTCACCTAGTAAGCCCTTACTTGTGTTTCTTCTATAATAAGCCCTGAGACAAAACAAGTGAGTTCATGTAAATAATTGTATTTATAATCAATTTGCCAAGTAGCATGACAGTTACTTTTATGGATGATGGAACTTACATTTATATCTTGTTGCGAAAAGTATGTTTTACTGTCAATAATACAACATATTGTTGAATAACACTTCTGTACGAATGTGGATAAATTATTTGTTGAATTTTGTATCTTTTTGTTTCATGTTTCTTTACTTAGACTGATGGCCGCACTGCAGAGGTAGGACCACATGTGGCCTGTATGACACATTTTGCTCTCTGCTGCTATACTGAGACTGGGGTTATGCTGGATCACCAATTGTTGACACACCTCACTATGTTGGTATACAGTGTAGAAGACTACAGTCTCATCAAGTCATCTGTCTCCTCAACAGAGACTCATGACTATTGAATAACAGCATAATATAATGCCTTAATTGACTGATAATCCATAACACCCCAATTAATCAGATTTATGCAACTCGGAAACATGAAGACTAAATCCAGCTATCAGACCCAGGAAATAAAGCCCGCATTCCAATGCAGAAAAAGTTACCTGAATAACAAAAAATACTTCATAACATTTGGGGCACAAACTGAAAGTCAATTATCAAAACTCCAACCAACAACTACCAATTTAAACAGAGAAATCAACATTCTTTCTAAAGATACAGGAATTTATGGACCCCAGCCAACCATTAAAACCTATTTAATCTTGCCACATGCCAAAAATATCAGGATATTGTTACACTGTACAGCTTAACTCAAGAATTAAGCCTACAACATACCTAACCTCACACCAGTGTGACCATAAGCAGCAGTCAATAAGGGATAGTGTGTGTCAAGATGAACTGCAAAATGCTTACCAAAATATCTCCCTCCTGAGCAGAATCTTGTATTTTGTGAAGTTCTGTATTATTATGCCTAAATACCCCGTCCCAGCACAGTACCCAAGATTCAGCATCATGTCCACCTGGTGATCGGTTGAGGTCTGTATTTCGTGTTGCTAAACCAACACCCCACACACCTAAGAAAAATTTAAAAACCTGTATCAATCATTAAGATGTCATATTTTGAGATGTGATGCACCTGGCAGGTGTCATACCCAGAAGAGCAGTTTTCATACTCACCGCCCCGAGAATTTTATACGCTAAGTTTACAAAAATGACAAATCAAATAACTGCAAATGCTTATCATAATTACCTGACTGCTGTACTTTAACCTCAAAATACGCTTTACTTTGTACCAGGGGCGCACTGGCCAAAGCACCGCCACTACCGCATATTCGCTGTCCGTTTTTTACTATCACTACTTCATGACCTGAAACACAAAAAGGTACAGAAAATAAAGTGCAGCATATATCATGCCACCATTGAGAATACTTAAACCAAATATTCCACATCCATACCCATGTAACCTGTATCCAGTACTATGGGATTAACTTCTCTCCGTGGTATATTATTTTGCGTTAAACCAATTCCATCAAAACAGTTTTTAAGACAACAGAACACTACAGCCATTTTCAAAATGTAATGTCATTCGAAAATTCCACTAATAAACAGACATATTTGCCCCACGCAAACCCTAACCCGTACATTCACTTTGTCCAAGGAACACAACTTTGAGCCGCATACTAAATACTGACCCCAATCACCATTCCCTTACAAAACCTACGGCCATGGATCATATTCTATAGCGCTCACGACGATACATAACAGCTCGCAAATCCTACCACACCAGCTGAAATTCGAGATATCGTATGTCAGCACGGATCCATGTATCATAATCACTGATTATCCAAACTCCAGAGGGACTACACTTTAATGTTGCGACATGACGGATAGGTAGAATTTAGCACAGATGACGGGGAAAGACGGAATGTACTTCTAGCAATATCATTGCACGTTACCAATCTGCAACGAAAAGTGCGTTGAGAGTCACGGCAGATTTTTTAGCATGTCTGTATAGTTCCATGATAAATGTTTAACGACAATGGTACTCGCAAGAAACACTCAAATATTCATGCTTCCCCCGCTGTGTACATAACGGCCTTGCCCCTTTGAGATGTCGCCAGGCGTATGTTGCTACTCGTTAACCGACCTAGGCGTTGCAGTGGGCAAAACGGGTCTGTTGCGTCAATACGCGTCTCCTTGGTAATCCGTTCAAGATGCTCACGTCGTTCGCATTGTCAACTCAGAATATAATAGTATGTTAGGCCCGGATTTATAGGTTATTATTATTTTTTGAAAGAAGAATAACATACATACATACATTGTCACGTTACTGTACAAAGCTGTGAAGAAAATGGGGTAATAAACAGCAATATCTAATTTTGGTTGTTAGTGTTCAAGTAGTGCCTGTAGTTTTGCTGACAGGAAATAACATTCAACCATTCTGCATCACTCCTCAGTATGTGTTTATACCAACTTTCGGCATAGGGTTACAAACGTCGCTTCTACTATCTTCAACATGAGCAGCGCATGGAAGAAACAGTTACGTTGAGTGGTATATCTTGTAATGTATGATCAGTTACAAACGTCCCGTAATTCTGACTGGAATTGACAGAATGACTAGTGAAAGACGTATGGAGTACCGGTAAACAACATGGTTCTGTGGATCGAAGTAATCGCTGAACGACAGGAAATAAGTATTTGGTAGACACAATGACTGGTGAACGACAGACGTGCTGGGAACCAGTGAACAAGACAAGTCCGTGGATCCGAGGGATCCGTGAACGACTGGAAATGCAGACAAACAAGCGACACCGCTTTTAAACATTGATTGATTGATTTATTTATTTACATACCATGGATCCCACCAGGATTACAAATATCCTTACGGACGAGGAAATAGTCATATTAGCTTAATTAATTTGTTAAATATAAAAAATTACAATCATTTTCACCATACAGATTGAAATTACAAGACGTGGCATTATAAGTAGTGTAGCGAAATTAATACGATATGTTCTGATGATGGCAGCCTTTCGGATTATTACACCATATAATCTAGTTGGCTTGTTTCCGACATTTTAGAGAAATAAACCACACATACATTTGGTAAAAACCTAAAAAGAAAACTATCAATTGAAAAACACACACCGTAAAACCCTGAAAACTTATAACGACTGTTCTGATTTTGTTACCTAACCGTTTCCAATATACTTATAAACGAATGAGGCAAATTCATGGAAACATGGATTACATCGTAAACGTATAGCAAATAATTTGGAATGTGTTTCAAAGAAACGCAAATAAAACTGAACCAAGTAGAATATTTACATAATTAATAGGCGAACTGTCGCTCACCCTTGTTAACTAATACTGAGGGTGGTGAATGAGACCGGTACCTAAATGGTAAAATAAGTGTTGATTAACTGGGAGCATACGAACCAGACGGATAGTAGGATCCGTAAACTAAATGAAATATACTGCTGAACTAGACACATTATTTAACGATGACTAACTATTCAAAGGTGAAAAATACCATCTAAGTGACGAAAGAACAACAAAGCCGAGTGCCGGTTCTAACCATTCTGTTCACTAATTCGTTCGTGCTGACCAGTTCATCCAGGAACGACACATTTCCCTTACAGCGAAGAACTGAAAACCATGAACCAAAAATCTGTGCCACGTACTCATTTCTCCTGTCCATATCACAAATAGGGTGACCGCGTATGGGCAAGGCAGTTTGCCTTATATACCGTTACCAGTAATTAATGTAATAATGAAATCTCGTAGGAAAACAGATTCTCGATATACAGTACACGCAGCTAATAATATTCTCTTCTAAATGTGTCAACTCACCGTGCACCAGAGTTTGTAGCACAGAAAATTAATACTATCAATTGTACACACGTAAGTAGTTGTTTATTCACGAAGTGTTGTAAATGGTTATATGTATGCAAGTTAAGGTGTTTTGTATTATTGTCATAAGTCGTGGTGGGGTTGTTGTTGCCCTTGAGTGTAGAAACTGAAAAGGCCATGCTCAGGTTTACCGAGAATGGGCAAAAGCGCATAATGTGGGTCCAACATGGCGGCACTGCTTTGCTTGGCTTGTTTAATGTTTTATTAAATGCATTTATATTGTCTTTTATAACGTAAACCTCCTTTAAACATATGTAAAATTTAACACCATCTTGTTGCACAAAGCTTTTATTTGTTAATCCACCAACATCTTTTGGCCTTAACTGTTGGCCATCTTCAGGAAGCTCACTTTTGGGAATGTGCAGCTTATTCTTCAACTTATATGGTAGAAATTCTACATATTATTATTCCTGATAAACAGTCAACTTCTAATTAGAGTTTATTATTCATATTTA
>JGI20166J26741_11438030_pt1 | contig 13705 bp, 11 predicted proteins | sample TergutCu122P5_FD_26741 | JGI IMG/M metagenome (IMG submission 26741)
TTGTGTAAAGTACCGGCTGTTCTGGTGCTTGTGTAAAGTACCGGCTGTTCTGGTGCTTGTGTAAAGTACCGGCTGTTCTGGTGCTTGTGTAAAGTACCGGTTGTTCTGGTGCTTGTGTAAAGTACCGGCTGTTGTGGTGCTTGTGTAAAGTACCGGCTGTTCTTGTCCGATTTTATTGAAACTTTAATTTTCTTGACAGTTTTTCGAAAAATACTCACATATACACCATAATGACAATCCGTTCGGTGGGAACCCAGTTGTTCCGTGCGGTCAGACGGACGGACGGACGGACAAGGCGAAGCTAGTAGACATTATATGGAAATGTTTCTATCCAACGCATTTCATAGCAACTAGCACCTCCAATGAATGTACAAATTGCTACAATAATTTTTGTTGCAACTCGGCTGATTTAGGCGTCTAGACGCCAATAAATATTGGCAAGTGGACGCACTCTTCACACCAGCGGTATGCAGCTGTGGATTGTCACCTTTACTGCCCGGTCGATTTACTCTGGCAACAGCCTCTGTTTCCACTGAACAGCAGTCTGATGTTTCCTATAGCCGATCCGGCGACTTTCGTAACTGACAGAAAAAAATTGTAACCCGTGGTGCAGTCACTGCAGACGGATCTGCTCTGCGTCTACAAATTTCGAGAAATATTTATTACATAGAGTTGTGTTTCACCGTGCCAGACAGCTGACTGTCAGCTGCTCTACTCCAATCGTGACGTCGCATTCATTAAAATGACTTGTAGTGTCGCTAATTAAGTATTGAAAGTGTTCTTACGTAAACATTTAATTCCCCGTACACAACAAACTGCACATATCGTTTCCCAGTACTGACAGACGTTTAGTTTTGAGTGATTTCAAGCTCCCCCCTCGCTGTAAACGAGATGTTCGCACTTTTGGGATGTTACACGGTACAGACTGGTAGTCATCTAAGTTTCAGTAAAACATATCGGTCTAGTCTTCGCCGCCCAGCCTGTCTCTTGATATGCCGTCCATAAACTGCTGAAACTGAACACCTTTCAACCCTCGTTACATCTCAAACGTTTATTCTTAAATATGAGAAAATTTTTTTCGGGGAAAATGTTACCTTCATCTTCAGGTTCCAGGTTCGGTACACGCTGACATCTTTCTGTAAGTCTACAGGATGTCCCAAAATGCAAACTCGTAATTTTAAAAATTCTCCCTTATGGAAAGTCGGAATTTTTCATAGTAACGAAATTGTTATGTCTCTCAATCCTAGAATGTGAAAATGACTCTCTTTTTGGGAGTGACATCGTGCGGTTTGGTAGAAGTTCTAACATTTTTTGAGAAATAAACAGTCTTCGTCATCAGAGAATCATTTATCTGAAGACAATTGATATCTGTTGGCGTGAAACAGTCAGGCTACACGTGGATAGAGGCTGTTTTACAGTTGTGTTTTGAAATGGATATTTCGAACTGGAGAAAGGAAATAACAAAAAATCCGAAAAAATTCTGTAGCACAGTCTTTTTTAACGTGTAAAATATGATTACAACTTATGGTAACTTGTTGGAGAAGCTAAGAACACAACATTGTACAGAATGTAGTCACAGCTAATTACGATAAATTATTAATCTTTCCACAGTATACAGAATTTCCACCTTGAGATTAGGTCCAAGACCATCAGGCAGTTGCACGCTGTATGCGGCCTGGCTGGTGTCATATATTGATTGCTGGGTATCTTGGATATTTGGTCCTATCATAGATAATATTCGGGACTTTATGTCAAATTATTTCTGATTGAATAATAAAGAAATGTCTCCAGATGGTCACTGCGGCCGGAGTTGCTGAATCACACTTTAGTACAAACGAATGTTCAATTAAGGTTCAAAATGAAACTTAAAATAACAGGGAGGTGTTTTATAGAAAATTTAAAAATTTTGTTTTATTGTAAAGTACCGCAGAGCGCGGGCACAAGTACGTTGTACTTTGGTGTTCTTCCTACAATTATCTTTAGTGCACAAGGACAAAGTTTTCAAAGACAGTGAAAGTTACTAGTGAAATAGGGACAGTACTGAGGGTGACGAAACACATATTTTTCTTTATTTCACAACAATACGTTCCGCAGTGTAATTCTGTACATATACCGTAGTAAGAAAACACGCCGTCGCTCTTCCACGTTCTTCAGTAAAAGACGTCGGTCCAAACTGGACGTCGGTCTACCAAGAGCCGACCGCACCGCAGCTAAAGCAGTCAGCGTAGCCAAATTCAGGGGTTCATTTGAAATCAAATAACAAAGTATCAAGTTAACAAACAATCACTTTAAGTGTACATCTCTGTAGTCTTCATTTATCCCCTTACCCTTTAACTGAACCCAAACCTTCAGCCAGTCAACGTCTACAACACAACTGGCTGGTCTGGAGCCACGTTGGAATAAAACATTATTTATTGACGTTGAGAATTGTGTAAATCGGCAGGCAGCAGACCGAAGGTGTGAAGGTAAAGAAATCCCTGTGCAGAACTTGAGGATTCCAGGAGGCTGAGACTCCCAGACTTCAAGAAAATTGGAAGCCATGCGCACCGGCCATGAAATATACCTGGTACTCAATTTTGTTAGAGGCTGAATCGCACTCAGTACCACAGTACGGCTGGCAGAATTATGTCAGTGAAAATTTGGCTAACAAAGCCGCGACGTTCCGGCTTGTAGCTCAGTGCCTCAACCAATAGCACTATCGCGTGAGACCGGTCATTTAATTAATGGCGATGTACACAGCAGCACGCACATAACTTCTCTAATTACGAGTATTTTCGTGCCTCAGAGCAGAACAGGTCACATTGACATATTTTAGACTTTTTAAATCTACAGACTTTCTACGTCTTTTCAATAACGCTGGTTCAGGGTCAGGTTTATTACGTTTCAGTTGGCCATATTTATTTGTACGATGTTAGGTCTGGGACCGGATTTAGACTTTTCAAATCTTTACACTGTGTTATGGTGTGAGGTATGTATATAAAAATCCCCAAAATATAGTTGTGTGAATATATTTTAATATTATTCTCTCTACAGCTGCATCTTCCAAATTTTTGTTATTCTAAATAAAACTTCAGGTTCTAACTTTATACCAGAATGCGAGTAATTCAACTATATAGTATAGGTTAGGTAATTAATTTCCGTAAATCTTGTTGTGTGGTAACATTTTATTATTACCGTCTCTGCAACTGCATTTTCCAAATTTTTGAAACTATTAGTCAACAAATTTTGTTCTAAATTCGGACCATAAATTGAGTAAGACAACTTGTCTAACTTTAGGACCTGTAAGTTCTGTAGTCACATTTCACGTATAAAGAATGATAGAATATTACTAAATTATTTCTGCCATTGCTAAATTTTAAACAAGCATCTCGTAATTAATTTTGTATTAATAAAAGCCTGTTCTCTCTTTTTAAGCATAAGTTAGCTTTTCGGGAGTTTAGAAAAATTTAAACTAAACGATCAAGGGAAATCATGGATCAGAATTAGTCCTCAGAAAATTTCAAGTGCAAAATTTTTGAAGATATTTATTTTTTATGAAAAATAACGTCACTAACTTTTCGAAAAATCCATCTTTACCCAGTGTTGTAGTGAAGAATTAAGTCTAAAAATAAAAATAATGTTTTTAATATTCATTTTAATATTATCCCATATACCATAATCATTTCGAAGTACTCCTTTAAAATCTTTGCTTCAGTTTCTTTTGTTTCATGCGTGCCTCAAACCCGCCATTTCAATCCTTGATGTGATCAAATGCATTCAGTATCCTTATTGTTTAGACTATAGCCGTGTCACTGGGTAATTTTTTATCGACTTTTGGAATAAGCTGGCAAAAACATCTTCATGGAGCGAAATATTCTTAACATTGTCGACTCTTGGATATGAGATTAATTGGTTATCTCGAAACGTCGGGTACCGATAACAAAAGGGGCACGGTATCGTAAAGCACGTATTTGTAGGTCAGAAGAAGAGGATTTTATTGCGGGAAAGCAAAGACGCAGGACATTACTGTGTTTCGTAATTATAGCTGTTCGGTTGCTACAGATACGTTAGGTCTGTATTGCAGTGTCAACAGACAGGATGTGAAGCTGGATCGTGGTGTGTATTTTGTTACAATAAAAGGTGTAGGTTGAGGGTTAAAATGCAGTGCAATATTTAGCCTATATTTTGCCTGTACCTCTCTGTAGTCACAAAATGGAACACTCTGATATTCAGTGCGTGGTGTCGGTCTAAATTGCTGACTGCTTTTGTAGTGAAATGCCCGGAAATGATGAGTTCAAAGCGACGCTCGCCGGACGACTTTGACCAAATTATGAAAAACTGAGATTATGTAAATGGAAAACAATGCACATGCAGCGCTGGAACTGCAAGAGAGTTATTTTCTCCAGAATCCCAATTTCTACAGAACATTACAAAATTAAATCTGCAGTGTAACATTTGTTTATGTTTGTGCTTTTTGACATGGAATTTCCAACATTGTAGTGCATAACAACAAATGTTTCTGATAACAACAAACAGTACCGCTACATTTCAGTGCTGCTGTTTTGATCACAAATTGTGCTGGTTTATTGTTTTAGCGAAAAGTGTTTAATGCACAGAACTGTACCTGTGGAGTGTTGGGGAAAAAGTTAATTTTGATTCGTGTTATTTAAAAAAAATTAAATGAAGTGTGTAATTGTGCAGAAGAGTTGTGATCCACTTATGTTGCTGATTGCATACAGAGCAGTTGAATTACGTGTGATATGTTGAAGTATATTATTAAAATGGGAATGAAATTAATGGCGCTTATGGATTTAAATTAATTTGATGAATATATAGTCTTAAGATAACAGTTATCACTCTCGATATTTTGTAGACACCCACGAATATCTTGCTCATTTGATCAAGTTCTGAAAGGCCGCTCTGCACATACACTGTGTTACCACCACCTTAAATTCAGTTATGCAACCCTCACAGCACACTGCTGTACCTAAAATCATCTAACTTTTCTAGGAGTTCTTCGAAGAAACTGGAACAGCCGACATCACACTAAACAACAAAAGCATTTACCTTTCCACCACACACACACACACACACACACACACACACACACACACACATTAAATTAAACACTGTGTGTACAGAAGTGGGAAATAGAAAAAAAGTTACTGTTTCTGAATAAAATCGAGACAGTAAATTTAATAAAGAAAGAAACTACAATCCAATAAGCACATTTAACTGTAGAATATTAATAAAACTGTCTACCGTGTCTGCAGTATAATTTTATTATTTGCAATATGATACATACATACATGTGTTTATTTGAATATTCTTGTATTCATTTGATACATACATACATACATATATGTGTATCTATAAATATGTGACACAATTACATTTATTGACGGATAGGTTCTGAGGATGTCAATAAACTGGCGGAACATATAAAGCAAAGTGTTTGATGGAAAGGTACTGGAAATGGCGCATGTGGCTACAAGTGTAGTTTGTTTCATTTATAGGGGTTGTGACATGCAATTTGTTTCGGGAATCTGATAGAGTAACATTAAGAACATGAGCATTTAAGAATAAATACCAACACAGAAAGACCCGTTAATACGTAATGAATATGTTGACCTTAAATTCCGCTTTAATAATATCTTCAAGAATTTGCTGTTGCAATATGAAATGAAAGGGAATATCTGTAAATGTTATTTTATTGCATGAATTGTTCTGAAATTGTCTATAAACATAATGCAATATGACAGTCAATATATATTAATTTTTACACAATTATCGTGCTTTGCCCTACAGTGACGCAACATATATTGTTATTATACTGATTTATAAAATAAAAATTCATATGCTGTATGTAGCCTACTTGTAACTGAAGAAAATAAAGACAGTTGTTACAAATTCAATGTCTTCTTGCAAGTTCGAGATCCGTAGGAGGGGAATTTGTTTTGCAAAAGGAGGTTAAGAAGCGTTTGAGATGCTGTCTGAACGGAGAACTAGTAATGAAGAGAGCTACAGGATTGAGACAAGAATTAATTAAAAGGAAACATGTTGAAATTTGATACGTGTACCTTAATTTATAATCCGAATAAACATGAATGTCGGAAATTTTTTCAGAAAAAATTTTCACTTTTCTGGTGCAATTTACATAGGTCCAAAGGGCGTGATAAGGCACATAGCTGATCAGAAAAACAACAGTCAGTCCCACCACAATTTTTGCAGTATTTCTGCGCGGGTCCAGGTGAATATTTTGTGTTCCCTCTGATATAGAACGACAGCTTTCCACAAGAAGGCGGGCGGTCATGATGTAAGAGAAAGCAATCACACAGAGAGGAAGTACACAGGATACTAAGAGTTCAAAAGTAACCAGAAGTTGAAGATATGTGATATGTATTAAAACAGCAAATTCTTCACACTGATACTTTGAGAGAGCTGATGGAATGGCGAATAAGGAAGCCACAATCCACACTCCAAAAATTGTAGCCACAGTAACACGCCATGTTGGTGGTGAAGAGACATGGAATTGGAAGGGGTTCACTGTTATTCTGTATCGCTGGAAACTATACACAGCTACAGAGTACGCTGAAAGACCAACTGACATTCGGTGGCAAAATGGAAGGAACGTACACATAAAGTCACCTTTTAGCCAAGTATCAGATATTCTGTTTGCACAAGCTTCGGAGAAAAGTGCCGTTAAATAAATGATATCGCTTATGGCCAAGTTAAGGATGTACATATTGGGAACAGTTCGCATGTCCTTGTTGCATATGATAAAGATCAGAAGAATGAAATTGCCGGTTGTACCAAATATAAAGGGAATTGCATATGCTGGTACTTGGTACTGCTTTAAGAAACGAGGGAAAAAAAATTCTTGTTGCTTTTTATGCATGTCCGGTTCTTCTGCCGTGTCTGTGTCTGTGTTCGGAAAAGTAGTACCAGTGTAATTGTATCTTTCACTGTTGTAGTTTCCATAATACCTTATATTACCCTCTAGGCACTGCCCTTTCTCTAACACCCCCCACCACAGTCCTTTCACCTCGCTCGGTGTGTCACATTTCGACGCTGTTCCCTCAAGCACACTCTCTATATTACGATCCTTACACCATCGCCACACTTCCTGCAGCTGACAGTCACACTGTAGCGGATTACCATCCAGATAGTGTGTGGAAAGTTTTGGTAATGCTCTCAATAAATTTATATCTACAGTCCTCAGATTATTGTGGCTCAGGTCAAGCTCTACCAGTGCACTGACGTTTGCAAATGTTTCAACTGAAACTGAACTTATATTGCAGCCTCCAATATAAAGACGTGCCAAAGAATGTGAATTGATGAAACTGCAGTCAGTTTGTATTTGAAGACCGGGATTATTTTCTAAAACTAGGAATTGGAGTTTTGGTAACCCTAAGAACTTATCTGGATGGAGGTACTGCAGTTTGTTCTCACTCAAAAATATATTATATAAGTTAACCAACCCACTAAACACATCACTGTCTAAGTGCTCTAATCTGTTATACGATAAGTTCAGCGATTCGAGTGCGCTGACGTTTGCAAATGTTTCAACTGACACTGAACTTACATTGCAGCGTGGTATAGAAAGATGTGTCAAAGAATGTAAAGTGATGAAATTACGGTCAGTTGGTATTTGAAGGGCTCGATTGAATCCTAAATTTAACTGTTGGAGTTTTGGTAACCCTAAGAACGTATGTGGATGGAGGTACTGCAGGTTGTTGAATTGTAAATGTACATATTTTAAGTTAACCAACCCCCTGAACGTATCTCGATGGATGTACTGCAGTTTGTTGTCATTTAAATAAATTATTTTTAAGTTAACTAACCCACAGAATACATCACTATTCAATTGCTGTAATCTGTTATCCATTAAGTTAAGATTAACCAGACTGTACATATCCTCAAATGTGCCTGGTAGTATTTCACTTATCTCGTTTCGCCCCATTAACAGCTTTGTCAACCCTGTAAGCCCGTTGAATGCCCCCAACTCTATTGTTCTCAGTCCACACTCCCCTAACCACAGCTCCTCCAGCTGAGTCAATCCTCTTGAAACAAAAGTATCCTTCTCTAACAACGATATGTTGTGAGAGAGCCAGAGAATTCGGAAGTCTGTCAAACGGATTAAGGGAGGAGCGGTTAATGATGCAGCGGTGCAATCGATGAAGAATCCTCCTTCCTTACACCCGCATTCCTCAGGACAGGGTTCTGCCACTCTCGCAGGCACGATCACCAACCATAACCACAAAATAACAGCAGGTGTTCCCAACAGCAGAGACATCAACACCACAGCCAGTCTTGAGGGCATGGCGAACTGTTGTAAACTATAGAGAGAGAGAGGAACTTACATTGAATGCTACTGTGTAGGTTGTGAGGGTCTGGGGAGAGCAATATAGAGAGGAACTGATACTGAATGTTATTGTGATTGTTGTGAGGGTCTGGGGGGGCAATATAGAGAGGAACTGATACTGAATGTTACTGTTGGTTGTGAGGAACTGGGGAGGGCAGTATAGAGAGGAACTGATACTGAATATTACTGTGTTCTTTGAGAGGAACTGGGGAGGGCAATATAGAGAGGAACTGATACTGAATATTACTGTGTTGGTTGTGAGGGTCTGGGGAGGGCAATATAGAGAGGAACTGATACTGAATGTTACTGTTGGTTGTGAGGAGCTGGGGAGGGCAGTATAGAGAGGAACTGATACTGAATATTACTGTGTTGGTTGTGATGGTCTGGGGAGGGTGATATAGAGAGGAACTGATACTGAATGTTATTGTGATTGTTGTGAGGGTCTGGGGAGGGCAATATAGAGAGAAACTGATACTGAATGTTACTGTTGGTTGTGAGGAACTGGGGAGGGCAGCATAGAGAGGAACTGATACTGAATATTACTGTGTTTTTTGTGAGGAACTGGGGAGGGCAATATAGAGAGGAACTGATACTGAATATTACTGTGTTGGTTGTGAGGGTCTGGGGAGGGCAATATAGAGAGGAAATGTTACTGAATATTACTGTGATAATTGCGAGGGTCTGGGGAGAGCAAAATAGAAAGGAACTGATGCTGAATGTTACTTTGTTTGTCGTGAGGGTCTGCCGGATTGTAATATATAAAAAGGAACTGATACTGAATGTTACTGTGTTTGTTGTGAGGGCCTGGCCAGGGAAATATAGGGAGGAACTAATACTGAATGGTACTGTGATGGTTGTGAATGTCTGGGCAGGGCAATATAGAGAGCAATTGATACTGAATGTTACTCTGTTTGTTGTGAGGGTCTGGGGAGGACAATATAGAAAGGAACTGATACTGAATATTACTGTGTTTATTATGTTGATCTGGGGAGTGCAAATTAGAGAGAAACTGATACTGAATATTACTGTGTTTGTTGTGAGGGTCTGGGGAGTGCAATATAGAGAGGAACTGATACTGAATGTTACTGAGTTTGTTGTGAGGGTCTGTTGGTGGGCAATATAGAGAGGAACTGATACTTAATATTACTGTGTTTTTTGTGATGTTCCGGGTAGAGAAATTTAGAGAGGAAATGATACATAATAGTAATATTGTGTTTTTTGTGAAGGTCTGGGCAGTGTAATTTAGAGAGGAACTGATACTGAATGTTGCTGTGTTGGTTGTGAGTGTCTGGGCAGGGCAATATAGAGGGCAACTAATACTGAATATTGCGTGTTTGTTTGAGGGACTGGCCGAGGTCAAAAGAGAGGAACTGATCCTGAATTTTACTCTCTGTGTTTTGAGGGTCTGGGTGGGCAATATGCAGAGGAAATGATATTGCATGTTACTCTGCTAGTTGTGAGATTCTGGGAAGAGCAATTTAGAGAGGAATTGATATTTAATTTTCCTGTGTTTTTGGTAGACTGTGGCGGATGCAAATATAGAGAAGAAGTGATACTGAATGTTACTGTTTTTGTTGTGAGGGTCTGGCAGATGGTAATATATAAAAAGGAACTGATACTGAATGTTACTGTGTTTGTTGTTAGAGTGTGGCGAATTGCAATATACAGAGGAAATGACACAGAATTTTTTTTGTTCGTTTCTGGCAGAAGGGAAAATGGAGACGATCTGATACTGAATGTAATGTTTTTTTGTGTATTTCTGGCGCATAATAATATAGAGATAACTGATGTTGAATGTTACACTGTTTGTTTGAGATGCCGGTGGAGGGGAATATAGAGAGAAGATTATAATAAATAGTACTGGGTTTTGTGAGGTTCTGGCGAAAATCAATATGGCGATATTATGGAGTGTTGCAGTAAATTGTTTTTCTGAAGTAGCATTTCTTTGCCGAAAAGTAACATTACGAATGATATATTTTATTTAGCATTACGTTATAGTTTGAAGATGTTCTGTGTTCTTAGAAAGTAATCTAAAATTAGAACACATGGCCGGTTGTCACCATGTGATATAACACAAACACGTAAGGAAGAACTGGAGAGGGAGCAAACAGTTCAACATAAAGTGAAAACTAATATAACTGTATCAAGTTAATAACTACAGTCTACAGCTACGTGCTGTGCAAACCAAAAGGCACCTACAAAACAAAATGCACAAGCTTGCAGTGTTGCGAACGTAAACAAGAAATTGCATTGAAAAACACGATAAAGTAAACAGCAGCTGGTTAGTAATTACAGGGATAAGCAGGGAGATTTTAATCAAAGGCGACGGTTAGATTTACAATGCACAGCTGTCAGCTGACGATAATTTGCATAATTAGATTGTGGTGGTCTGTAATGGTGTGTTCTGACGGCAACACATTGTGTGTTACAGTAATGTTGTGCACACTGAACGTACATAACATATTGTACTGTGACGGTCTGTAACGGTGTGTTCTGACAGCAACACATTTTGTGTTACAGTAATGTTGTGCACATTGAAAGTACATGACATTTTACTGTGATGATCTGTAACGGTGTGTTCTGACAGCAACACATTGTGTGTTACAGTAATGTTGTGCACATTGAACGTACATGACACATTTTACTGTAACGGTCTGTAATGGTGTGTTCTGACAGCAACACATTGTATGTTACAGTAATGTTGTGCACACTGAACGTAAATAAAAAATTACTCCTAAACCCTTTCTGTAATTCTTTACATCCTGTTCTCTAAACCGGCGCAATACACAAACACAACTGCACAATCCGTCAGCATCAAAACTACATTTCACTCTGTACGCCACCAAACAGACGCTACGTGCCAAGATTAACTTTAAGTAACATTTTATTCCTGTAAAATACAGCAGTCATCCGAAAATTCTGAACCCCGTGAAATCCGGTTAATTTTAAAGTAACTGTAGCCCTATCTGTCACTCCGACCATTGTCTAGATCACAGGGGTAAATCTTAGAAAATCTCGTACAGTGGTGGCGTGGTTGGTTCTGGAATAGACAGACTGTTTTTCTGCTCTGTAGTAAGTAGTTTTGTGTCGAGTTTCGTAGTATCCTATCTCGCTTATTTTGTTATTGGAACGAAATGTCAGGCCTGATGTCATATTATTATTATTGTTGTTATTGTTCTTATCGTTATTACCAACATCTGTTGCTAAACGCAGTATTTATCATTCCAGGAATTCTGTTTTAGCTTCTAGTGAAAATATTTTACATGCTAAATATATCACAGATTTTCCCGTTCGGTGTTTGTATTCCTAAGTAATCCGGACTACCCCTCCTCAAACATAGTCCGGATTTCCGAGGGTGTGCTCTGGAAAGTGTCTGTGGAAATCAGTAAGCATCAAATTACAAAATTTACATTCATGTGCAGTTCATTATAAACACCAAATGAAAGCAACTAAACTTCGTACAACGCTTCAGTTATTCAGATTTTGTGTAGCTGAAATAAGATTGTGTGTGCTGCAGACAGCAGTTGCTTCTTTACAGTCAGCTGATTGTGATACTGAGTGGCTAATTGGTATAAATGTTGTGACTGGAGGGGCTTTGTGTACAAAAGGAATTGTAAGGAACTAGGGCTGCTTTGCTGTCGACAGAGATTGGGTTCATAAAAATGTAAATCAGTCCGTGTCTTTGTACCTTCAGTTAGCAATTAATACAGATTTATAAATACATTAAGACTGTCCTGAGGAACCGCACGACACTCACAGGTCACCGCTGTACCACTGTGCAGCTGTCAATCACTGCTCTACTCGGATGTACAGAAAATATTACCTGAATTTAGTGACGTGGTTTACACCTCACTAACCTGACCGTAAGAACAGACAGACGTCTATTGGCCGTCACTGTAGGGTGCAGAGCTTCTGAATTAAGTGACGAAAATTATTTAACATTAGTGCCTGTACATATATTGATGTTGGCACGGGGTGGCGCAGTTGGATGAGGAACTGCTTTGCGGGTTCTATTCCCGATGGCGTCATTGGAATTTTACGTTACTTTAATTTTTCAAGCCGCGCTTTGGCCTGTGATTGACTAGAAAAGCAATGCGCGGAGAGTGTTGGAACTGCAGGACAGATTCTCCAAATGCCCAAACTGTACAAAACACTATAAAATTAAATCTGCAGTGTAACATTTGTTTATGTTTGTGCGTTTTGCCGTGCAATTGCCAACATTGCTGTGCATAACAACAAATGTTTCTGATAACAACAAACAGTACCGCTACATTTCAGTGCTGCTGTTGTGATCACAAATTGTGCTGGTTTATTGTTAGAGCGGGAAGTGTTTAATGTACAGAGCTGTACATCTGGAGTGTTTGGGAGAAAGTTATTTCTGATTCATGTTTGTTTAAAACGTAAATTGTTTGTATGTGTTTGTGCAGAAGAATTATGATCCATTTACACGTGTGTTGTTGAGAGCACACAGAGCAGCTAAGTTACGTGTCAGTATTCTTGAGGATAATACTGAAATGGACAGTAAAGAAATGGGAATTATGACTAGCAGACTGAACTTAATTTTGATCATATATAATCTTAAGATCTCAATTTTCAGCCACAATATATGTAGCAGTGCGCAGAATATCTTGCCCGGTTGATCCAGTTCTTAAAGTCCGCTCTGCACATACATTGTGTGTTACTGCCTGCTTCTGTTCAGTTATGCAACCCACACAGCATACCGCTGTGCCTAAAATCATCTAACGTTTCTACGGAGTACATCAGATGTGCCAGAAACACTATCATGCTGATACTGCATGAATTCATTTTTGTTTCCAATACACACAAAACACACACACACACACACACTCACACACACACTCACACACACACACACACACTCACACACACACACACACACACTCTCTCTCTCTCTCACACACACACACACACACACACTTGCAATGAAACAGAAGTGGGAAATAAAAAAAGTCTATTCCTGTATGAATAGAAGCAAAATGGGTAAAGAAATAAAGAAAAATCTTCACCACAACAGTCACATTTAACTCTAGCACTATCACAGCCGTTTGAATTGCGCAATGAAAGCAGTTTGGAACGAAACTGTGTTCCAGTATTGAGGCAAATTCAATTGCCATCAAAACTTCCTCTCCTTCCCTAACAACAGCATCATTCAACAGTGTAATCTTTGCTTTAGGAGCACAAAACAACAAAAGTAATGATCTGTACTTAATGGTGATGGTTCAGTGCAACTACAGAACGTGAAATTGAACAAGACAAACGCTTGGAACCTGTCCGCAGTGTGCAGTGCGCTGTGAGCAGGAAAACACAGAATTATATAAACACAAGTCACTGCGTAAAACC
>JGI20166J26741_11438252_pt1 | contig 13703 bp, 8 predicted proteins | sample TergutCu122P5_FD_26741 | JGI IMG/M metagenome (IMG submission 26741)
GGACTGTGCATCCTCTGCTAGGAAGATCCGCCGGATTCATGACCCCCGGCACATGTCGCCAAGACTCCTTCGAAGTCAGATTTCGTATCTCCTGCACTCGGTTCTATACGATCCAGTCAATCAATGCGGATGAGTCACTCCAGAAGAATTGCACGATATACTTTTGCTCGAGTTCCTTCACTATAGATGTTGCTAATCTGGTTCATATTCTCGTAGCCAACAGTTCTAGCCTTGGAATCGTTACCGTTTTAACCGGAGCCACACGAAATTTGGTCTGAAACAGCTGCACCTGTACACAGGAGCTGTACTCGAAACGGATGAAAACCGCCGCCGCATGTGCCATCTTACTGGCTTCACAAAACGTGTGCAATGAGAAACTTAACACACGTTCCGATACACCCATCAACCACCTAGGAATCTTAACTTCTTGCAGAAGGCTGAGGTCCTTGACTGATCTAGCCAAAGACTAGTGCCTAGGAGGCACTGGACTAATTTGGGGAGGGAAATACTTTGCTTGGTTGGCTATATGGGTTTTGAGCCCAGACTGGCCCCGTCGCATACTGCGACTTTTTCAGGCGCCTAGGTGAAGCCGCCGCGCCTGGGTGAGGGGAGTGCGGGCCGTACCACGATTTTTCGTCCCATACCCTGGCATTTGCCTTACAACTGAGGAAAATCACGGAAATCCTCAGTCAGGGTAGCCGAAAGGCGCTCGGTTGATCCGAACACGATTCGTTTAGTCAACTTGGCCATCGCGAGCGAAGACCTCGACTGACCTGCTGCCCCCTGCCGCCCTTGGCTTTCGCGTCAGGCGACGGGGTAAAACCTGTACTTAGAACATGATCTGTGCTTAGAATGCCAGCCAGCCAGTTGGCGTATTTATGTAGTTCAGTTCAGCTCACAGAGAACAGCACGTGACATAGAAGGACCAATCAGTAGCTGTATCCTTCAAGCGCAGTGTTGATGACGTAACCTGAGTACAACACGTGACATATACGAACCAATCAGTAGCTGTATCCTTTAGGCGCAGTGTTGATGACGTAACCTATTGAACACAGGTTGATCGCGTGGACCAATGGCGGTCCGTATTTTGTCAACGTTGATGACGTGGCCAGTAGCGACACACGTGTTCGGTTTAGACGTCACGGAAAATAACAAAGCACCATGAACATGACCAAAATGTACTACCACAGCTTTTTAACTCTTAAGTTGCAGTGAACAGAATCCGGGGTGCAAGATGGCGGCGAAAAGAAATTCATCCGTGACTGCATATAGTTATCGGAGTGAAGGAAATGACGCTGTAGCAACCGATGTAAGAGTCGTTCGTCGAGGGGGGCGTGGTAAAAAGGTTAAAATCATACTGCTGATCCACAGCGCCCTAGCGCCACGCGTGTCGGCAAGCGACGTTGTTTGCACTCTGTATTCTGCGCTTGATCCGTTACAAATATATGCTGATATTCGCTGGCATATAAGTGTTGAACGATAATGTGATGATGAAGAGCGTGTGACAAGTTGGTTGGTGTGGATTTACGTGCAGGATTTAAACCATGGCTTCCCTCAGACAAAATAAGTCTTTATTGTATACTGGAAATATGACTTGCCAGTGTAGGTTAATGGGTGGCAATATGATGGCTTTTAAATAAGATGCGTAGTAACAAATGAATTCCATATTACGTGCTCAGAAATTAAACAAGTCTCTCTTTCAGGGTTTGTGTTCGAATACTCTTGGCACTACATTACGATGTAATTCAATTCTGTAGATACCCCAGCAACCATATATTTGCACATACACGTTAACTAGAGTTGCTGATACATTTTTAGATTCCAAGAAACAGGTTTCTTGATGTGCTGACTACTTTCACCAGCAGTGGTGGGTAAGTTTTCAATTTTGTGTTAAACCGAAATGGTACATCAGATTGCATCACTTGCAGAATTTGTGACATGGATGTTGGCACCACAGTGTAAAGTTCTCTCCCAGGATTTTTTTTTGTTTCGTATTAGTTGTCACATTCATCTACTTACGTTGATAACATGGACACATGTTGCCTGGTTTCATGAAATTTGTATGTGAACACCGCTTTTGGGGAAAGACATCTGTGCATTTAACATTTATGAACATAAAATTTGGTGGTCACATGAACTGAGTTGAGACCAGCACAGTATCATTTGTGAAAAGTGCAGTATTTCCGGGGGGGGGGAATGTTAAAATAATATGAGAGCTGTATGAAATTGTTTTATGTGCTGACAGTAACAAACAGATTGTAAGTTGGGGTACCTGTATTGCTGGGATATGATGCCATGTCATGTCATAGAAAAATAGCTATCGCATTCATGCCACAACAAAACAATTAACACATGCTAACTGGAACTTCTCTTGTGATACTTCATTGATAACATCCCATCAAAATATCTGCGAGTAGTACAAATAGTATTTAAACATACAATGTCAGAACTTCTGGAACTGTAACATCTACTCTGCCAGTATAAGTTGTTTCTTCATGTCAACAATATTGATAGGCTTCCAGAGCAGCATAAGCACAGGGTGCCATTCATATTTTAAAAGTGCTGGGGGGCAAAATTAGGCCTGTAGGGTCATGATGTTAGTAAAAGATGGTGTATGATTACTTTTAATGGAACTTCTTGCGTGCTTCTCTTCAACCTTTTGTATAAAGCCTGATTTTGGTGTTGCTAAAAGATTTAATTTAAACCACATCTTTGTACATGATGTAGTGGATGGATTTCCATAGAAAACTACACTTTAAATCGAAGAGATGGTTCTTCATTCCAGTAACATCAGATTGTTTTACAACATCGGATGAACCATTTAAACCATTTGGTTTTACATGATTGTTGAATTTTCATAAAGAACCACATTTTAAATTGAAGAGATGCCCGAGTCTTCCAGTAATCTCAGTTTGTGTTACAGCACAAGATGGACAAAATAAAGTCAGAGCAGAGTTCAGAAGATGAAATGCATCCATTAAACATAGAATCTCAATTTGTTGATATGAAACATGAAGAATTCTCAGAACCATTTGTTGCCATTGATAAATTTGAAGCAGAGGTGGGTTACATGTTGCATATATATATGTTGTGTGTTTCGGCAGGCCATAACATGGTGCTGAATATTCAAAGGTTTGGATGAAAGTTTGAATACCATGTATAACACACATACATATTGTGTCCAAGTTGGACCAGCATCTCCAAGTTGATTCATTAATTCTCTATAAAAATGGCTAGAAGCTTCTGTTTTCATTTGCTGTTGTCTTCTTCTTGCATTTCTGATAGTATTTCTTTAGAGCCTTTGTTTCTCCTGCCATCATACTTTTTTAAGAATCTCACTTCATATTGACTATTTGCTGACCTTTCTTGCTGTGAAAAATACATATTTAAATCTGATATAATGCTGTCATTTTTAATTATCTTACTTTCAGTATGCATCACTGACTTCAATTAGGTGTGTTTGGTAAATATACTTGTACATGGATGGTATATTCATAATACTGAACTAATTTTTGAGCCTATCAGTATATTAGTTGTTGAAAAGTAGTGTTAGTTCTCTGCTGTTCCAGGATGATCCACTACAAGGGGACAAACTGAGTCTTCCTAAAGAAGAAACACAGCTTGTATTCTGTGACAGCAGGTAAGCCAAACTGATAAACATGTATATATACTGCAGAAGAAATTGTATTATTTAATTAGTAAGACCATCTCTCTTAGTTTGCTGGTATATGCAAGTATTCATAGTTCCCACCCCCCAACCCCCTGCAGAAAACAAAATGGGTTAGTTCAGTTTCATTTAAACCATACAGTATATTACCAGTTGTCTGCCCCTTAAAGACATCTATAGGTTTTGTGCTGCTATTTCTTTTACCCAGTGTTTTCTCCTTGTCCTTCTAAAAGGATGTATCTGTTCTGTTATACTTGTTATGACCTCATTATTTGTTGACCTGTTCTTGATTTTTGGTGTTGGAGAGTGATAGATTCATTATGTAATAATACAATTTGTCCTCCTGAGGATGAGCAAGGTACTGCTCGAAACATGTTGAGAATTATAATGTAACATATATATTGTTATAGAATAAAGGAAGTGTTGGTAACTTGAAGCAAGTCTATACTATGATGCACAGTCAGAAAAACATCAAATCATTATGTTGTATTTGTATTGGAGCTGTTGCCCAAGGTGTATTAGAAGTGATTTCCAGAGGGATGCTGTGTTCCCATAGTTTGGCATTTGGTTGTCTTGTGGGTAGATATCTTTATAGTGGTAAGCTTATATGTGTAGTGTTCTTGGGGTTATACGTTAGACCAACATATTAGCTCCATTCTGGAGAGTAGAAGCATTAGATATGATCCATTTCAGTATTATTGTCATATGTAAGTAGGACTAGAACGTACGCATGAATTATTCCATTAAATATGTAGGCGAGATAGGTGGACACATACCAGAATGGGATACACCATGTACATCATTTGATAAAACTCCATTAAGAGGCCCATTCTAAAATGACCTCACTTCTTGAATAGGAGTCTGATTTGTGTTATATGTGAAATATTCCTTAAAATAATGGATTAACAAAGTGAACTTTTATATGTTCCATATCTATGCATTAAAGAATATTTATGCTATGTAATAAACCAATAAATGCCCATAAGTAAAATATGTCTTAATGTATATTATTCAAAGACATGTTTCAGTCGTGTTTGCAGCTATCTTCATGGAATAATACATGAATACAAACAGTATACATATAATTGCACAAAATGTTTAATTAAACTAACTATAACATTGGGTGGTTTTAATTATACAGTTTGTGCAATAATTTATGTATTGTTTGTCTTCTTCCATGGCATCCTGATGATGGTTGCAGAAGTGACAGAAACATGGCAGTGATTAATATATGATAAAACTTATTTTATTGATATGTATTTGTTGGTTTATTACACAATATAAATGAAGTGAAGTGTAATGTCACATATGAGGTGTGAGTGTTGTGCTTATTCTTACAAAGAATCAGAATTCACATATCCCATTCCAAAATGATATTTTCCTATTAGTATGAGCTTCTGTGTCATAACACAAATCTCTGAACTTAGCTGATCTCTATGTCAGAGAAAGGGTTGGGATCCCAGTAGTGGCAAGAGTGCTTTCTGTTCCCAAAAAATGACAAAATTGGTTCTGGGGCTCACCCAACCTCCTATTCGGTGGGTGCCAGGTGCATTTCTACTGGGGCTGCAGCATCTGGAGTGTGAGGCTGACAACTGATATCTAGTGCTGAGGTTGAGAATTGGTAATATTATGCCTCTAGTTCCCCTCTGTTCCTCCATGGCCTGTGTTTTGAAAATGGTACCCGTACCCATCTTTGTGTCAAACTGACACTCTTGAAAGTAAAAAGAACGCAAGGGTATCGGTGTAAATAAGTAGACGCCAGAATATCGCGTATGTCTATGCTGGCAGGCACATTGGCAGGTTTGATAAATGGACGATTTGGGAGTTATTGCTCTAGAGCAGTTTTTCTTATGCAGTGTGGCCAAGCAACTGAAAGCCGGCAAATACATCTGTCGTCTGTGCGGGAAGCAGTTCTCTTCAAAATGCAAATTTGGGAAGCACGTGATGACCCATACAGGGGAGAAGCCATTTCCCTGCAATACATGCGGCAAAAGGTTTGTCGATCGCGAGCATTGGAAAAGGCACTTTCGCGTGCACTCAGGAGAAAGACCATTCCAATGCAGCATTTGCAAGAAGCAGTTTACCGATAACAGCATTTTGAAAACGCACAGTCGCATACACACACCAGACAAATCGTACACGTGCATTGCTTGTTATAAAGTGTTTTCTACCAACTGGGATTTAAAAAAGCATTACCGCATTCACACCGGTGAGAAGCCCTATAGTTGCAAGGTTTGTGGAAAAGGATTTTCTCGTAATGATTATCTACAGAAACATTCTATAATCCACACAGGAAAGAAATCGTTTGGATGTGAAATATGCAATAAGAATTTTACTCTGAAGGAGGGACTGCAGCGTCATTCACGAATTCATACCGGAGAAAAGTCATTCGATTGCGCGGTGTGTAGTAAGCGCTTTTTTCGACGCGAGTTAATTGAAAGACACGTGAAATTATGTACGCTGAAGGCAGGTGAGCCTCATGGTAATTTTGTAATTAATAATTGTGCAACGTTTTCTTGTGTGTCTACAGTGTAGCAAACAGATATGCCGATGATTTTACAAAACGTAATACGAATCTAATTTCGGTAACCAAAGCATGTTTTGGTAAAATCCCGTCGAGCCTGTTAATCGACATCATGTGTATTATCGGAATGAACACAACACTGCAAACATTATACTTTCATCTGTTTTCTGCATCTGAATCACCTTTATGTCTTCACCGAAGCTGAAAACTGTACGTGCAACGAAAAGTATTTTACAGTACTTTTGTGCGTCCGTTTTTTTAAATTATTGTTATAAAATTGGGGTTATGATAAGGTAAATTTTTGCCTTGCAGATGCTTGGGGGCTCCGGAAAAGAAGCGATATAAGTTCTGTGTGAGTTGTAAAAGTAAACAAATCTGGATTGAATGAAGGTACAGAAAAGTAAATATAAGGTTATAAATGTCTTTACTACCAAGGTTTATATATGTGTTTCGTTTCGTTCTCTACTTGGCAGCAAGACATGAAAAACAAGCAGACATCAGTGTTTGTATATAACGTTCTAAAAATGTGAACACCATAAACGATGTATATTTCATTTGCTGACCATACACATTCTTTAGAATGAATCCAAGAATGTAGAACATATGATCTAGAACAATATTTGTTTCATTTATAAATGCATAGTCATTATCCATTTGCTGTCAGAGCACAAAGGAAATTGTGGAATGTCACCATTTTTACCTGCATGTTTTATAATGATTGAAATTTTTACTGAGACATACAGTTTAACAAAGGGCGAATAGATGCCTTTCAGTTTTTATGGCAGTTGATAGATTATTGAGTAACTTTATTCCAGTATGGTAAACTGCTTTTTGACATTCATCCATGCCATTCTGTCCTGTAACCATTGTGTGTGTATTCATATTTGTTCCAGTTTGTGTTCGTTAAAAATTTAAGCAGGTTCCTTTTAAGTTACACAGTTTGGATTGCTCCTGAATATGAATTTTAATATGTTTAAAGGTAAAGGAAACATGCTGTTCCTGGGTGGCATGCTTCTGATAATTTAATCAGGAACATAATGTTCTTTCACAAGTTGTAAGATGTGTTATGAATGATGAAAAGCAGTAGTGTTTAAAAAGAAAAATAGTACTTACAGTACTGCAATAAAGATCCTTGTTGGTATAAGGCATCATTTGTGTGACGCGTATGTTGTGTACACAGAGTAACTGAAAATAGAGAAATAATTGCTTATGTATTTGCTATTGTGTAATATTCTTTGATATTATCCTAAATAAAATTTAAAATGAAACTGGCTTATAACACCACAAAGTTCTGGACAATTTTTTTTTTCCATGTATACTGTATGTATGTCTGTATGCACGTGTGTAGGTATGTATGTACGTGTGTATGTATGTATGTACGTATGTAATGTATGTATGTATTGTTTGATGCATGCATGCATGCTGTATGTCTGTAGTTAATAATAACAGGTGAAGAAGTGCATTGCAGTCTCATAAACAAATTAAAACAAAAAAATATCTGCCACAAAGTTATATATACAAGATTAAAGCCTTCTGAAAAGTTCTACCATGTTGCCTGACAAATATTTAATGGTTGATGTAGCATAACATCCCAGAAGACATGAATCTTCTTCATTGCTACTGTGAGAACTGCAGTGTCACATAACATACACAAATTCTGCTGGCTTCTTGTACGTTAATAACTTATAAGATGAATTGTGAAATGTGCTGTGGCTGAGATTAAGGAAACCTTATCACTTTGAATATGTTTGTTTAACCGGAAAATGTGTTGTAATTCGTATACTCATTTGTAGGTATGCAAATGTGATCATTATCACAGACATGTGTTATTTGTGAAGGAAGTTTTGGGCACATTATTATTACAATTCGCACACAAAGTACAACATTTTTCACTTATACCAGGACAGTTATTGTGTTTAAACTGTTACATAAAAATTAATCCGAACAATAAAGAATTAGAAGATCATGAGAATGACCCTACATTCACACCTGATACATTGCCCACTTATGTCGAAAGGGGTAGAGATGCTTCATTCTCTGCACTGAATATTTTATGTATAAAAATGAATGTCTTGTTAAAGGGCAAAAGATTGCTGTGGGCATATGGAAGTTACTACAGGCATCTCCTGCTTTAAAGGATAAATTTTATAGAGATTGTGTGTCATACTGGATCAAGCTGATTATGGATGATGTGAAAAATGAAATTTGTTGTAACTTGACGAAGAATATGAGAGACTTCTCCAAAATATCAGCTTGAAATTTCGGTTGTCTATGACAGCAACAGAAATTAATTTTACTGAGACCCTGTGTTTGGTCTGAAAGTCAGATCGCTGGTGAGAGCAGTGTCTTGGTAAACTTTGAGAAAATGAAGAAATCCACACTAAGCTTGGGAGTATTCTGTTGATAAGAAGAAATTTCAACCTTTTCTCATGTAGTTACATAGTCATTCAGTTACCGTTAAATGAGGCAAGAGGTACTGTTCGGCAATTTTCAGGAACTGTATGTGGCATTGTGTGATAAATTCCCAGCTATTTGCAATGGATTTTTCAAATTTGCAAAACTTTATCTGCATTACTGCATCCTTGCATGTGTGGTTATGTGTATGTATGCACCTGCGTGCATGCACGTATGAGAGGGAGAGTTGTCAGAACGTAACACTCATCGTGCAGAGAGCACATCTTACAATCTGATTCCAATGCAGAAACCTTCCTGGAAAGTTAGTATGCATAACAGAAAGTGAACTTCGCTTTTATCTAATTGTGTAAGATGCCCTTTGTCTGCTGCGATACACAAGTTATTCTCCAAGGTGGATGATTTTGGATTTGGAGATGAACTCACATATAAGTAGCTGGGCATCAGACTGCTAAATAATGACTTTTGTCCTGTGTGAAGAATGTGTTGGTTATGTGACTGGTAAGATTGGACCTACATTCTGCCTTACAGTTTTGTCACTTATCACCAGACTCAAGTTTTGACCCATTGCAGAGGAAATTTAAATTAATGTCAGTACATAATATTAGTAGGTTTTGCAGAATATACAACTCTTACATATTTTAGGATGTAGTGCAGTGATATTTGTCCAGTGACCAAGTAACACTTCATCTTACTGTAATATGTATGCATAAGACCAAATCTCTGTTTGAACCGAAGCCTATTGCCTTGTGTCTTGTTCCACATTCACACATAACAAGGCAACTTCTATCCTTTCCAGAAGGTAATGATTCAGTATATCAAGACACAGGATAGCAGTATGAAAAAGCCGTCATACATGAGTTATGGAGCAGCATTACAGTATAAAAAGAGAAACAGTGTTGTCAGTATGTTAAATCGCAAGAATGATTTTGGATTTGCAATGGATAACATGTTGTCCTGTTAGTGACATTTAAAAAAGTTATTGGCAATGCACACATTCTTTCAGTCAAATAATTGTCTTTACTTTATGACAGAAACAGCAACAAAATCTAGACAGCTTACCAAACCATGCCATATAGTCTCAGGCTTGTCACATGATTTTGAAGGGAGAAATTATATGTGTAGTCCATGAATTTTTTGAACAGCAGTCATATGGTAACTACTTTGCTGTAATAAGTTTAAATGTTTATTTGGGTAACCTTCCTGTCTTAATCAGGACCTGATGAAAATGAAGGACCCTTCAAAGAGAATGTCTAGGGTTTGTATCTTTAAAGTTACATGACATACAAAGTTATAATTGTATGCTTACACTACTTTTCTTACCCACTGTGCTCACCTAATTGGAATCCAAGGTGGTGATGTCAGCTGAGTTGTGTAATTTACTCTTATGACCTGTCCTAATCAAGTCTCAGTTTTCAGGGCTGGACAAAGAAAACGTAATAATGCTTGAAGAAATTACTTTGAAAGAGGCAAACCTGAAGTTTATGGAACAAAGGAACAGAATAATGAAAGAAATAACTTCAGAGAAGAAACTGCAGTTGCAGAAGGAGAGGGATGTGTTGGTACTGTGTATATTTTGAGTTTTCTGTCCTGATAACTTTGTCTCAAAGACTCTGGACAATGCAGATGTTTAACAAGCAAAACCCAACACAGAAATGGTTGGCTTCCATTTCTGATCGATAAGTACTTAGAGCAGAGTTCTGTCTATGAAGTGAATAGTTAGTTACATAGGCATGAATTTCTCCAGTGTTGATGCAGCTTGGAAGCTGACCACTGTACTCACCTGGGCTTGCAGCTGGACCTTATTTTTGAGCAAGATGAATCCAGTCAACTTCCTGAAATCCTATTACTTTAATGTCCATCTTTAATATTACCCTCCTTTCTGTTCCTGAGTCTTCAAAGGGGGTTCTTCCTCTCAGGTTTTGTAACCAATATTTTGTATGCATGTTTATTTCTCCCATGTGTTCATGCTACTGTACATGAGCATGAAGAATGTCCCTGCATTATTATGTCATGTGGAGGAAGGTACATATTGCATGTGCTGAGATGTATTTCACAATAAACAAATTAATAATCATCGCAGCTTTCTGTCTGTTGGTCGCTGCCCTTTGCTGCATTTCAAAATGTGTCTGAATCCTATCATTGTATAGCAATCATTACAGGCTAACTGTGTTTAAAACTGTATTTCTGATTCAGTTGTTGAACACCATATTCAAGTTGCAAACTGCATAACAATAACATTCTGAGGCACCTGCAGCTAATATTGTAATTTCAACAAAATATTTCAAGAATGACCTGTAGAGAGCAAACTATGACACTCATTTACCACCTTTTCTCTGCTTTACTTATTTGCTCTTCAGTTTGTGTAGTAATTTGGAAACATTTTGGTACTGGATTCAAAATGCCACTTCCTGTAATTCTCATTTTTTTCTGAGTACAAATCTTTCCCTTTGATATGCATACTTAGTTTGAGCTCCTTATTCCATTTCAGAGTGCCTTAGAAAGGCACGCTGACAAACCACCTTGTTTACATTGTCGTCATTACTCCTAAAAATATGTAATGTCATAGGGAAGTGAGATTTGGTTTGAAGACCCCTCAGACCTTGCACTGCACTTCTTCTGCCAGGAGTGTCACTTTTTTTTGGGGGAGGGGGATTAAAACTGTAGCAGCTCAAAAATAACACCATATCTTTAATAATGTGCATAAATGCATAAAAATAAAGATGTCCTTGTGACCTTGTGGACTCACACTCAAACCAATTGAAAAACTTTTTTATTATCTAATTATCTTCATACTGTCAGTAATTGTTTGAATTTCAAGTTGTGCTACTCTGTTTTAGTTAGTCCACAGGATACCGCATGGTGAATGTGAATAGCAGAATAATTTGTCAGTGTGATAACTCAGAAGAGAAGTAGGTTTAGCAGTGCTCTTAAGCGAGGTAATATCAAACACCTGGCCTCCTCCCATTCCTTCTGGTGGTTGTAAACTTTATGCTTGCACATAAAACATGCTTGGCCCATCATATCCTATTGATTTGATCTTCCAAAAATATTTAATCATCATACAATTCTTAAACCCCCTCATTTGCAATTTTTTCCCACCTGCGTGTTACATATTCCTTTTGATATGAATGTTTTATATTCATGAAAAACGGCAGGTAAAATGTCTTTGTCGTGGTAGACAGGATGACAGTTCTGAGCTGAGTGCTACAACCAGTCATTGAAGTTAATCTGCTACTAAACTTTTTATTAAAGTAATTTTGATTTGTTACTGTAATTCCCAAATATTTGTACCTTCTTGAGTGGTGTGTTAGCTATGTTTAAATTTTGCCCCACATCGTGCTGACAAGACATGAATATGTACAACAGTCCTAGCCTGTCACTGGATTTAAACTCATGTACACTAGGGAAAAATTGATGGCTTCTGCATGAAGAGAGACATTTTCTGGGGGCAGGACTGTAATACTATGTCATTTTGCCAGAAGGATGTGGAGACTGTGGCAACTGCAGTGATTATCAAGTGTGTGATCCTCAAGGTTGGTAAGGGTCTGCTACACTTTGTCTGTCTTATATTTGCTTCTAGACCACCCCCCTGAATAGCATCTAATGAGCTTTGTTTTTAAGTTTTTGCTCAATAAATTACTACTGTCAGCTTAGACCATAAACTGATTTTGTCAGTGGGAACTGATTTGTCCCGTACATTTCCAATCCCTCATGATTTCCATTGGTTATGAATAGAATGGGCTGTGACCAGTTTGAGGTAATGAGTACTTCTGGCCTGCATTACCATTGGTATGCCATCAAAATGAGTATCAAACAAACTGATGATTAAAATGTCACATTTAGTTTCATATTCTAATAGAGAGTGAGTAGTGTTTGTTATAATAAGTAATTGGATTGGAAATGTGTTGTATATATCTCATAGTATCAGACTTTGTGATACTTTTTAATTGACCTACATTGTATTGATGAAGCCAAGGCCAATTATCCAGTGAAATAAGCCGTTTTTTTAAATAGAAAGTTATGAAAAAGTAATGTTTTTGTCTTCTTAGAATTCTTGCAGTAAGAAGAATTAAGTTTCACCTCATGTAATCAGGATCATGCTTAAAATTAGATTAATATTTTTACAAGTTGGCAGAATATAAAATATTGACTGAATTTTTGTATATTGGTAATTGGTAATTAATGCTAGCACACCAAAAATATCTACATAGTTTGTAATCATATGTGGCACAGGAAAAGCTGTGATTGTTATGCATTTGCAATAGGTATGTGTAATAGGCTGTGTTATTTAATATTTGTTACAAAAAGTCCATTTGTGAATGATTATTCACATGAATTAAGGTATAATATTCACCGCTTTACCAATATAATTGTAATTAGGTATATTTGTGTATAATGTAATCCAGATGAAAAGAAAGATTTAATTTTTTTTAATGTAGTTTGAGGGAAGGAAAATTTACATATCCATACATTCACTCTCTTGTGTTCCTGCAAGGCATTCCTATATGCAACCTTTGAGACTGTCTAATTGCCATCTCATTTGTTACACACGCACACACAGTCTCACAAGTTTGTTCTGTTGCATGCTCATCGTTTTTCACACACACACACACATATTAAATCTAAAGTTGACATCTCTGTCAGCAAGATACAGCACTTTGTTCAAGGTGTGGGACTACTGACTGAATGAGCTCAAAAGATTGATCACGTTCGAAGTGCATGGATTACTCAGTGCCTGCCCTTCTGTATTCTAAACTGTTCTAATCTAGAATTCATGAACATATTTGTGTACCATCCTGTATTTCATGCACTTATGAGCCGTTCCCATAGCAACGGCTCATGTTGTTGCCAGGCGGAAGTGACGTGGAGAAGATCTTTCCAGAACATTCTACCCAGTGCCAGGCTGTCGTCAGTTCATTGGCTGTTGCGTGTCGGGGGAGAGAGAGTGAGGGGTGGTCGACCGAGGTTTCTTGTTTGATGTCTGCTGCGACAGACGAGGACTCGGGTTTTGATTTCTGTTCTATCAACAACGCAGCCAAGGTCGACCGGTTGAGGGAGAGAGAGGAGGTCTGCAGCCCACGGAACCTCACCGCGCCA
>JGI20166J26741_11438363_pt1 | contig 13700 bp, 8 predicted proteins | sample TergutCu122P5_FD_26741 | JGI IMG/M metagenome (IMG submission 26741)
CCCAAAAATTCATAAAACGAAAACGGATACATAAACATAGTAGTTATGCGACCCACGCCGAAAGATGGAATCTCTTTAAGCGCAAATTCCAGCAGCGAACCCGCAGCAATAACGTGTAATTCGGGCATTTTTTCATAAAAAAACCGCAAAGACGAAATGGCAGGAATGCAACTTTGTATCTCATCAAAAAACAAAAGCGTTTCGCCCGCAACAATCGGAACTCCGTATCTTATTGACAACTGTTCAATGATCGGCTGAGGCGAAAGCGAGCCGCTTTCAAAAAAACTGCGCACCTCTGTATCTTCCTCAAAATTGACCTCTATAAAATACTTAAAACTTTTGCCCAAATGCCGAACCGCCGAAGATTTGCCCACTTGGCGCGCACCACGAAGTAATAAAACCTTACGGTCGTTTTCTTTGCTCCACGACAGCAGGTCATCATCAATTTTTCTATAAAAATAATTACTTGCATTCATTTTGTTTTTATTTGTTGATTTTCAGGCGCAAAGATAATACTTTTTTTTGTAAGTAGAAAAATGCAAGGGCAAAAAAGTATTAAATTAGTAAAAATGCAAGGGCAAAAAAATGATGTTTTTGGTAAAATGCAAGGGTAAAACCTGCCATTCGCATTAATTCATAATTCTCAATTCCCCTCAAAAACCACCTTTTTAATTTTCTTATTTTCAATCAATTACAAATAGCGGATATGATTTACCAAATAGCGGATATAGTTTTTTTTAAAAATAGATTGTTCCCAATTCAATTCGCTACTTTTGTTGTAATTATCATAATTCATAATTGACAATTCATGATTAAAAATTGTCTTTACCTGATTAAACAAATGAAAAATAAAAGTAAAAAACAAATTTCGGGCAAAATATTTTTTGCCGCTATAGCCTTGTTTGGCTTGAGCGCTGGTGCGTCTATGAACGCACAAAGCAGTAGTACCAATACTTCGGTATTGCAATCTATGGGGTTGAACACTAGTCAACCTGCCTTGATGAGCAACCCTGCCAATCCGTATGGAAATGGCACGGTTACTCTCAATCCATTTAATGAACTTGCCGTCAGATATGTGAATAACAATTATAACGGCACGCAGCACACGCAGCAGTTGGATATTTACGACTCCAAAAAGTCGGCGAATGCACTAAAGACAACTCCTTTGGTGAACACTGCTTTTTTGTATCAGCCGGAAAAAGTTGTTACAAACGCGCAAAAGGTCTTCTCCCGTTTGTTTGCGGCAGATTTATACGGGCAAGGCAAGAAAAATTTCCTCGTTGAGGTCTATTTTTCAACTGTTCGCGGCGGTATTTATTTGGATATTACCGATACGTTTGGTAATTTATATGTTAGTGGTTACAGTATTTCGAACACTCAGTTTTCTGCCGACTTGAATATTCGGGATATTGGTGGATTTCTTTCGGCAGCCTCAGGCGATTTTAACGGTGACGGGAAAGATGAGTTGGCGGTATATTGTCCGCCTAACGCCTCTGATAGTCATTCTTATATAAAAATCTTCACCCTTCAGACGACTTCGTTGAGTTTATACCAGACCATTACGTTGCCTGTTGGCATTACATCTGGTTCTTCCTGGAACAGGAAAGATATAATGTCGGTTCAAATGACGGCAGGAAACCTTTTGAATAACGGATATGCAGATTTGGTAGTGATGGCAAATTACTCCAAAAATTCGGGGCTTGCCGGCAGTGCCTATAACAGTGCGACGATGATGTTTATATACAGATTTGTAAACGCAACTACCAAAATGGGACTTGCTAAAACCAACACTATAAAGTTTGAAATGTCAACTAACACGTCTCAAAAATACAATCTTCGCGGTGCAAGCGCTGCTATTGGCGATATTAACGGAGACGGCACGAACGAAATTGTGGTAGGAGGATATTATTCCAATAACGAAAACGACTGGGATTTGTCGGCTGTCAATTTAAATAAAGGAGACAGCAGAGGAAACCCCAGAACGGCTTTGGGATTTTTTAATGCGGACGGAACTCCGGGTAAGGGGTCAATGGACGGCATTTATTATAAAGATGTGTTTGACATTGATAACGAAACTAATTCGCTGGTTATAATTGATAATACGGTAGATCCTCCCGCAGGGCTGGCTACTTTCAAAGCCAATGGAAACGGTACTGCCGCTTATATCTTTTTAGATGGAAGAATATACACATACGGCGGTAATTTTCAAAAAAATCAGAATGCAACCTCAGCCATAAACTCTAATGTGAATGGACAGTTTTGGGGAACCGACAATCACTGGTTTCCAAGTGTGGCGGCAGCCAACTTTACCCACGACCCAACCGGACAGGAAAGCGTGATTTATGTACATTCATATTATAATGGAGGAAGCACCGCCGGGGGAGACATCGGTTCAATAATTAAAAACGATATTACGGCAAATGATGCCTGGACGGCAAAAAATGTCACAGGTCTTCCTTCGTATGGCAACACCGGCGGTAATACAACCCTTGTAGCCACAGACGTGGACAATGACGCAGTAATAGTTAAACTTTCAGGTCAACCAAAAGATTATTATTTTACCGATCCTAAAATTCTTACCGTATTGCAGGCAGCGCCACATTTTGCCGAACTCGAAAATGTGGAAGGCGGCTCAGGATACTCCACAAACGGTGCTACCTTATTCGGCACTATGTCTTCATCAGGAGTAAGCAATACCGAAAGCGCTTCAATAAGTGCAGGTGTGATTGTAGGATTTAAAGACGATGTTACTTTTATGGGAATTACTGAAGGCGCCGGAATAGATATTGAAGCAACGGTAACAGCAAACCTGGGTTATCAGTTTGAATGGTCGGATGAGAGAACGGTTGAAACGACTGTAAGTTCACCGAGTGATGTGGACCGCGTGCTTGTTACTGCCGTACCTTATACCCGCTATTATTACCAGATGTGGGTACCGACATTTACAATGATGACAGCAGGCGTTTATAACACTAAACGGAATCAATTAACTGCTCTTCAAAATCAGATAAACAGTTTGCCTAACGGCACATCTAATGATCAATATCCTGCACTGCAAATACAATATTATCAATTAAACAGAGAACTTGCGAAAGTAGATTCTATAATAAACAATCATATTTCTACCTATGGAGCCACAGTTCCGGGCGCTTGGAAAGATTACGTTATAAGCGTTCCGAACAAACCGCGCACTATCTTAATAACGGTAGATAAATATGACCAAGTAGCACAGAGCGCAGCAGGTATCGCAGCAGGTATGCACACTATTCGAGGCAGTTTGTTGCTATCCGGTACGCAGCCGGGTTATCCTGAAAGTTACCGCAACGCTCCAGTAGCAGGTTCAGACGTCCTGCCCGGTATGGGAAGTTCCCCTAATAATGTGAACAATAACGGTCAATCGGTACAGACAGAAGCAATATCCCATTCTACATCAACCAGTAATGGCGTTACCTGGGGAGTTGCTGCCGAAGTGAGAACGGTGATAAATGTACTGGGAGTAAAAGCAGGAATATCGCAGGGATTAGAATATCAAGGCGGTTATATGTGGAGCAATACCAGTGGAAATACCTTTTCGGGCGCAGTAAGTTGTGTTCCGATAGCAGCAACCGGATACGGCTTCGACTGGCGGTTTACGGCGAGGGACGCTACGTTAAACGGAGATAATTGCAAAGTACTGGAGTATGTGGTAACAGGGGTAACACGCGGCTCAGGAGTGCCGAAAACCGATGTCGGAACACATATTGCATTCTCTGCCTCAAATGCCGTCTATAGCGGCAGCGAAATTACCCGTGAAGGTGCCACTATCAGCGGTATTACGGCATCAGGAACTCCTACCTGGACTTATACTTATGCCACAGGCGACAACCCGACAGGTAATGAAAGTTTCGGAGCAAACGGCAAACCGGTGAATGCGGGTAATTACACGGTCTTCGTAAAGTATGAAGATGTATCAAATATTGGCACTAAATCCGTTTCTTTCACGGTAACCAAAATAGCGGGCAGTTTCGGCTCTCCTGCTGCTGTAAGCGCTACCTACACGTACGGAATGACGTTGGCAGACTTTCAACTTCCGAACGGTTATGTGTGGACAGACGGCACAATAGCATTGAACGCAGGCGATAATCAAACTTTCGCTGCCGTCTATACCAACCCGAATGGAAATTATACTTCTGCAAACGGCAATATCACGGTCAATGTGGAAAAAGCAGCAGGCGATTTTGGCAATCTGTCGACGCTAAGCGCAATCTATACGCCAACGCTTACCCTTGCCGACCTGAACTCGCAACTACCGGAAAATTACGTCTGGGTAGATGCTACAACGTCATTAAATGCAGGCGACAATCAGCCTTTTGCCGCCGTCTATACCAATCCGACCGGAAATTATTATCCTGCAAACGGTACGGTTTTAGTGAATGTGGCAAAGGCGCTTGGTACTTTCGGCGCTCCTGACACAGTCAATACAATCTACACGCCAACGCTTACCCTTGCCGACCTGAAACCGCAGCTTGCAACAGGTTACGCTTGGACAGATCCCACAATACAGTTGAATGCCGGCGCCAATCAGTCTTTCGTCGCCGTCTATGATGACCCGACAGGAAACTACGAAGCGCCTGGAATTATCACGGTCAATGTACAAAAGGCAACGGGCATTTTCGGCGCTCCACCTGCCATAAGCACAACATACACACTCGGAATGACACTGCAAAATCTGAATGCTCAACTTTCAGCCGGTTATGTGTGGGCAAATGCCGCATTGCCTGTGAATGCAGGCGATAATCAGAGTATTGCCGCCGTCTATACAAACCCAAATGGAAACTATACTGCTGCAAACGGAAATATTACGGTCAGTGTGGCGAAAGCATTGATGCTTTTCCCTGCTCACAGTCCAATAAATGCTACTTATTCGGCAACGCTGACGCTTGCTAATCTGAATTATCAGCTTGCAGACGGTTACGCCTGGGCAAACGGCACAATGCCGCTGAGCGTGGGCGACAATCAGAGTTTCGCCGCTGTCTATACCGACCCAAGCGGAAACTTTAATTCCGTAAATGGCACTATTAAGGTAAATATAGCGAAAGCAGCACAGACAATTACCTTCGATTTGCCCGCATCAAAACTTGTAGGAGATGTTCCGTTCAACATCAATGCCGATGTCAATTCTGGCTTACCGCTCACTTACTTGAGTTATAATACCGCAGTGGCTACAATAGACAACGAAGGATTGATAACCATTGTCGCTCCCGGTATGGTAGCATTTACCATATCGCAGGCAGGCGACGCAAACTACCTGCCGGCAAGCGAAATCGGCTTGATGGTAGTGAACGTTCCCAACGGGATAGAAACAATCCTGTCCGACAACAGCATCATAATCTATCCGAACCCCGTCCGCGACGAATTGCACATTGCAAGAGCAACCGCAGGGGCAAAAGATTTTGTGCCCCTACAAAAGGTCGAAATTGTTGATTTGTCAGGCAAAACCTTGCTGTCCCAAATGTCCAACCTGTCCCACATCAATGTAGCAAATTTGCCATCAGGCATTTATTTCCTGAAAATCCAAACAGACAAAGGCGTGGTAACAAAGAAGTTTATAAAAGAATAACCAGCCTCTCCCCAACCCTCCCCACAAGGGAGGGGGCAGGGGAAGAGGTTTTGACATATTTTACCGTTTCAAATAAAGATCCACCCTTCCCAGGTTTGCAGCGCCCTTGCCCGATTGAATGAGATGAACCGGCTTCCCATCCCTGTTTGGAATTGTCCGGTTAATCATTTCATGCGTATGCCCGCCGCAAACCAGGTCGACGTAGCGCGAGTCCCCGATGATAATGGCATCCATGCGTGATCCTAAATGCGATATGCAAATAACTACATCGCACTTTTTTTTCTCTTTCAAAAAGGCAGCAACGGCTATTGCGGCAGAATCGGGATTAAGATAACGCACGGGGACAAACTCGGTGTCCTCAATCAAGTTTGCCGGACTGATTCCCAACCCGAAAATTCCCACTTTCACACAGCCTTCTTTTACAATAAGATAAGGTTTTACATACGGCGCTAACACACTGTTGCTTACATCGTAATTAGCGCAAGTTAGCGGAAACGTTGCCTTCGCCATTTGACCGGCAAACGTTGCTACGCCGTTGTCAAATTCATGGTTTCCGACAGCCACGGCATCATACTGCATGGCGTTCATTCCGGCAATCTCCACTTCGCCTTTGAAGATGTTGAAAAAAAGTGTCCCCTGCGAAAAGTCGCCGTCATCCACCAGGATAACGTGTTTGTTTTGAGCGCGGACAGTGTCGATAATTCCCAACCGGCGGGCATAACCTCCTTTATTGTTCTGATCGGGCAGGATTTGGCTGTGCGTATCGTTAGTACACAGTATCACAATGTGTTCCGCAGTATGGCAGGAAAGTAGTAAAAAGGCTATTAACCCGATAATAAGATAGTTATTTGTCTTCATAATATAATCTCCCGTCAAGTGTGATGTGAATGATTTTCCCTTCGGCGGTTTGCTGTCTGATGTAATCCATTATGATTTCCTGCAACTGTGTTTCAAACACTTCTGCCTTTCCCACTGCTTTGGTTAAAGCTGCAAAATGGTCGTTTCCTTTGGCAATATAATCGTTGGCGGCAACACGGTACATCCTGTCAAGCTCTAATGGTTTTCCCTGTATTTCAATGTTATATGCTTTTCGATTGTTTATTCCAAAACGAATGCCGGCAACAGGACCGCCGCGGTGGTTGGCGATGCTGTCTGCCAATGCCTTTACATCCGCCCCCTTCAGATCAAGCACCACCAAATCATTGTCAAAAGGAGTTAACTCAACTATTGTGCTGTAAGTAATAGTTCCTTTGGGAACGGGTTTCCGCAACCCTCCCGGATTAGTTACCGCCATATCAACCTGTTTTGCAGAATGTTGACGGGCATATTGCAACATGACATCGGCAAAAAAATTGTACAGCAAACTTTCAGGATGTCCGGGCGTCAAGTCTTGATCGGTGTAACCAATCACCTGTTTACCAATTGAATCGACTTGCACACGGTACGGTTCAAGCAAGCGGTTCATGGCATCGCTTTGGATAGCGTCCGCCTTTTCATCCACCGGAATGTGGGTTGCCTTGACAGACACCACTTTGTAGGAAGAACAGCCTGATAAAACGATGATAGACAATAAGATAGAAAAAAATGGTTTCATTGGATTTTTTACTTTTTCAACAAAACAATTTGTGGTTAAAATAAGAATTTATAAAACATAAATAGCTTTTGCTCGAGCATTTTTAGTGCCATCTGTTAAATTTATTGCTTGTCCATTCTTCCAATATTTTGCTATTCCTATGAAGATGTAATTATTGCTATCTTCAAAACCGGCAATCCAGAAGTCATTATTCTTCACTACAATAGAATTAGCCATTGATCCAGTTGAAGAATGGTTTGTTAATAATGTTGGCACACCATTTTTCCAATATTTAGCATGACCATCTCCCCATGCATTATCATCTCCAACCACATAGATATCATTTCCTGAAATTGCAATGTCATAAGCAAATTCAGGAAATTCTCCATCGGATAAAGCAAAAGGAATCCCATTTTTCCAATATTTAGCCACAAAATTTCCATAAACGCCATCACGTTCATAACCAGCAATCCAAATATCATTGTTGATTATTTTTACTGATTCAGCGTATGCTGGATTTGAGCCATCAGTTAAGGATATCGCATTATTGTTTTTCCAATATTTTGCAATATTATAATTTGAACTTCCGTCAGAACCCGCTACATAAATGTCATTATTGTAAATGGCAATTGAATTAGCTTGTGCATACCAAGATCCATTAGTTAATGTAACGGGTACTCCATTCTTCCAATATTTAGCTGTATTCCCAGTGTAACCAGCCACAAAAACATCATTATTTTCCACAAAAATGGAGTTAGCAACTCCTTCTGTTAAAGAAATTGGATTGCCATTTTTCCAATATTTAGCTATATTCCCCTCATAACCTGCAATGTAGATGTCGTCTCCATCAATAAAAATTGAATTCGCCCCTGCAGAACTTGAACCATCAGTTAAAGAGGTAGGTATATTATTTCGCCAATATTTTGCTACATTACTCTCATATCCAACAACATAAACAGTATATAAATAATTAAAAGAGCTGTCCATAACAGTCCCATTAGGTGTTGTAATTTTTATTGGTAATACTCCTTCAGTAAGTGCAGGTACGATAAATGTAATAGATGTTGCCGAACAACTATCTACCTTCACATCAATGTTGTCAATTGTAATATGATTTTCTGATAGAATATCACTGAAATTAGTACCAGTAATAGTTACTCGTGTATGATAACCTCCAGTTGTTGGATATATTGAAGTAATTGTTGGTAGATCAACTTTAATAGTATCTCCATCTTTTTCGCAAGCAATTAATAAAAAAATTGTAATAAATGCAAAAGAATATTTTTTCATAATCATTATGTATTTTGTGGTCGTATTTTTTTAGACTTAGAAATAAATTTGATTAACAATTATCGAGTAAGACTGTTCAACATATATGTTTTAATCGCTGCTCAATAGCCTCTTTTACAAAAGCGTTCAGTGTTCTTCCGTGCAATTTGGCGCTAAGAGCTGCACGACGATGTAATTCGGAATTGATGCGTACATTAAACCTTCCCGTATACGATTTTTGAGTTTCGGCAATTCCTTTCCTATGACAAAAATCCAAATAGCTCTCTGCTGCTTCGTGAAATGCAGTTCTCAGTTCTTCAACGCTTTGTCCTTCAAAAGAAACAACAGAATTGATGCCTTCTATTCTACCAATGAATGCTTCATCTTCGTCACTGTATTTTACAGTTGCAACAAAATTCTTGTATTTCAAAATATTATCCATAGCTTATTAATCTTTTACAATGTCAATTTATTTGTTAATATTAATCCCGAAATCAATAAAAGAACCGAAATAGCCCCACTTAATGCGTATATTAACCAATGCGTATCTTCCAAATCTTTGAGCAAAGATGCTACAAACACACCTGTCAAAAAATATTTAGATATGTCTCAGATAATTACCAAGTTTTTCTTTCCACATAAAATAACAATTTATACAACAAAGATAATTGATTTATTCTCTACAAACAATATCTATTCTCTCTCCACTTTTGCCCGCATCGAATCCCAAATGAGGTAGCCGATTATTACGCCATACATCACTAATCCCAACCATTGAGCGCCATTGCTTTCTATCCATTTTTTACTTGCTAAATCCAAGCCGCCGAAACGCAGCAATGCGCTGACCACTCCCATCAACGCTCCGCCGGCAATGAGTCCCGATGCCAGCAGCGTCCCTTTTTCCTTCCGCGCTTTGTTGAGGGCTTCATCTTTCGTGCGGGTAGAGACATACCACGCAATAATGCCGCCTATCAGCAACGGAGCGTTCAGTTCCATCGGGATAAACATTCCCAACGCAAAAGCCAGCGCCGGCACTTTTAAGAAGGTGAGAATGATGGCAATAGCTGCTCCAATGCCGTAGAGCATCCACGGAGCGCCCGTGCCGGTCATCAGCGGTTCGATAACGGCAGCCATGGCGTTTGCCTGCGGCGCAACGAGCGCGTCGGGACCGGTAAATCCGTAGGTTTTGTTTAAGATAAGCATCACGCCGCCTACCGTTGCCGCCGAAAGGATTGTCCCCAAAAACTTCCAACTCTCCTGTTTTCGCGGCGTACTGCCCAGCCAGTAGCCGATTTTCAGGTCGGTGATGAATCCGCCTGCCATCGAAAGGGCTGTACATACCACGCCGCCCATCACAAGCGCCGCCACCATTCCTGCTGTTCCTTTCAGTCCGATAGAGACCAGCACCACAGACGCCAGAATCAGCGTCATCAGTGTCATTCCCGATACCGGATTGGTGCCTACAATGGCAATGGCATTCGCCGCAACGGTGGTAAACAGAAACGCTATGGCGGCAATAACAACCAATCCCACAAGTGCATAGAGCAAATTGTGGACAACTCCAAACATGAAGAATATGAAAATGGCAATTAAGGACAAAATAACGCCGGTAGCCAGAATCTTCATCGGGAGGTCGCGCTGCGTGCGGATTTCCACCGTTTTTTCGCCGGTAGATTTGCCGCCAATCTCTTTCGCCGCCAAACCCACTGCGCTGCGAATAATTCCCCACGAACGGACAATGCCGATGATTCCCGCCATGGCAATGCCTCCAATGCCAATGTGACGGGCAAACGCTTTAAAAATATCTTCGGCAGCCATTGCAGCCACCCCGCCGGCGCCGGGTGTGTATGTCGGATTGATAGATTGCAGCGAGGCATCGCCCAAAAGAGGCAGCAAGGGAACAATGATAAACCATACCAATGCCGATCCTGCGCAGATGATAGCTGCATAACGCAATCCCACAATATATCCCAACCCCACAACGGCGGCGCCCACGTTGATATTGAAGACTAATTTTGCCTTATCGGCAATAGCTGTGCCAAAGGGAATCACGCGGGAAGAAAAAACTTCGCTCCATGTGCCGAATGTGGCAATCAGAAAGTCGTACAAACCACCTATTATTCCTGCGAATATCAATGGTTTAGCCTGATTTCCTCCCTTGGCGCCCGAAACGAGCACCTGCGTTGTGGCGGTGGCTTCGGGAAAAGGATATTTGCCGTGCATCTCCGACACAAAATACTTCCGGAACGGAATCAAAAACAAAATTCCCAAAAAGCCTCCCAATGCTGAACTCAGAAATATCTGGAAAAAATCGACCGAGAGATCGGGATGTTTTGCCTGCAAAATGTAGAGAGCCGGCAGCGTGAAAATGGCTCCGGCAACGATGACGCCCGAATTTGCCCCGATAGATTGGATAATGACATTTTCGCCCAGCGCATTTTTGCGTTTGGCGGCGGTAGAAAGTCCTACAGCAATGATGGCAATGGGGATAGCCGCCTCGAACACCTGTCCGATTTTCAACCCCAGATAGGCTGCCGCCGCCGAAAACAGCGCTGCCATCAACAATCCCCAAAACACGGAGTAAGGGCTTACTTCGGGATAGGTTTTATGGGGACTCATCAACGGTTTATAACTTTCGCCCTCGTTCAGTTCGCGAAACGCATTTTCGGGCAATCCTTTTATTGGTTCCTGATTTTGTTCCATAATAGTTATAAATTTGAGCCTCCCCAAGCCCCTCCAAAGGAGGGGATGTAATCTGCAATAGGATGTTTCAATGCGTATGCTTATTATTTCATCAAATTGACAATGGAGGCATTGTTAGTTTTGTTTTATATAAAAAAGTTAGTTGTCAATATCAAAAAAAATGAATCAAAAAACTGTTAAAATATTTTCATTCTGCACCAATAAAAGCTAATACAGATTAATTCCTCTCCTTCGGGGGGGGTTAGGGGAGGCTTTAGGCTCCTTTTTGTCCCACAAAATAGTGTTCTTTCTCTGCAAAAAGAATGTTAAATGTCGTCAGGCTGCCGTAACAGCGCGTGATATATTGCTGAATATTAATCTTTTCCTCGTCCGACAGTTTTTCGTTGGCATTGATATTCTGCTCCAACACACGAAGGCGGTCGCGCAACATGACGATTTTGTGAAAGAACGTTTCGATGGGTATCTCCTTCGGCTTTATCTCCTGATTGGACGACTGCAAAATCATAGTGCCGCCTGTCCATTTTTCGCCCAGCGGAACGATTTCGCCGGCGCCGTTGTAGCGGTTTAATATCGATTCCAGCGCCACTTCAATATCTTTCAGTTCAATACCGCCGGAGGGTTGCGCTTCGCCGTCGGGTTCGCTGATTATCTTAACTTCCAAGTTGCTTTTAGAAAACTCTATCTCGCCGCCTCTCACAAAGATAATTTTGCAGGAACTTATACTATCCTGACTTACAATGCCTTGACCATATCGGTCATGGTCAACGCGGGTACCAATTTTGAAATTCATAACTTAAGATTTTTCAACCATTTGCAATAAATTAAGAGCACAAAAGTAGCAAAGTTATGTCAAATAAAAAAACATGCAGGATTCAGTAATTTACATGCGCCACGAATTTCAAATTACGCCTCATGAAAATTCAGAAACACCGAACATTTTGCAGGTGGTTGCTTCAACTGGTACGATTTGGTAATGGCGCTTATTTCGGTGAGAAGATACGCATTACCTAGGTGGCATTATAATAGAAAAGGACGATGAAAAAAGAGGAAGAAAAATGGTCGTAAGATTTAGAATTTTCTTGCGACCTTTTCTTATTTATTTCATTGTGGAATTTGTATCATTTCCAATTCAATAGCACATGATGATTCGGCATTGAATGCATCAATAAAATTGGCATCCATATAATCTGATTTACTGTATTTGGAGGTCAACTAATCAGTATTCGCCACCATATTACTTGCATAGTCTTTCCACCACGTTGTGGTTTTGTAGGCGTTCAGGCTGGCGGCAGGTACCTTGATTGTAACGGATTTAGTCGCAAGAAAGCCAAGGGATTTTCCGGAGTACCCATCAAGCGACGGAGGTGTTATCGGTTTCATGATGATTTCAGTCAGATCATAACAGTTCCAAAATATATCAGATCCCATTGATGTTACCTTTCCGGGGATAATAACAGAAGATAATTTTTCGCATCCATTAAATGCACTACTGCCTATGGACTGAAGTTCTGCGGACAGAATAATCGAAGCGAGATTGCGGCAATCCCCAAAAGCATACCCACCGATAGATGTAACACCTTTCGGTACAACAAACGATTCTAGTTTATAACATTCATGGAATGCATCTTCATTTATGGATTTAAGCGTTTCGGGTAAGACAACGGAAATAAGTTCATGGCATGCACGAAACGCATTTACACCGATAGTTACAAGATTGGGAGTAAGTTTGATTGTCGTAAGATTGTAACACATATAAAAGACACCGGATGTGGTAATCGTAGTACCGGTTATCTTTGTTGATCCGTCGGGAATAGTTGCGCCGGTGCATCCGCTCAAATCCAAATCGACAAACTTTGTGCCTATCACGGCAAGCCCCAAATTACCCCAGCCGTTGTTTGTATCGAGGTTTACACCTTTTAATACGATTTTATAAGGTGTTGTGGCAGTGTTTGCCGGTCGGTTTTCCAACCACGTTTTCAGCGCAGCAATCGAAGTGAACGTCCCGTCCGGATTGGTGGTTCCTCCTCCTTCCGCTGTCCATTTAGCATAAAGTGTAAAATTACCCGTTACCGCGCTCACGTCGTAAGGAAAGCTGACTTTGTTGGTCAGCCCCGACTCTTTGTACCAACCATCGAAAGTACTGCCCGATTTAGTTGGGGCATTGGGTTCGGCGAGCGTGCCGCCTTTCACCACCTGCGCGGCAGGATTGTAGCCCGCAGTCCATGCGCCGCCGTTCAGATTCCACGATACTTGCCAGTATTCTACGGCGGATTCATCTATCGGGTTGTTTTCTCCGCAAGAAACCACTCCCAACAGAATGTTTACAAAAGCAATAAACCAAATTTTCTTCATATAAATATTTTTTAAGTGTTTGAAATGCAATAAAAATTATAACGGGACAAAAGTATGATGAAAATTATGTACATTTATCCCCTGAAGTGGGGATAAATAGAATTATTTTACTGTTTATCTTTGCAACATGAAAACTAATACAATAAAATTATGATAAATGTACATATAGCAGACGACCATGCGATGCTTGTGGAATTGCTGATT
>JGI20166J26741_11438474_pt1 | contig 13696 bp, 6 predicted proteins | sample TergutCu122P5_FD_26741 | JGI IMG/M metagenome (IMG submission 26741)
TGATAGGTGCACTAAACCTGACTCGTGAGGCCTACAAACGATCCCTAAGAGCTCAAGAAGCAGCAGATGCAACAGAACGAGATGTGGCTGACTCTGAGCGCCAGTGTAAGAGAACAGAAACTTTAGTGAACCGTACAGCGACTCAGTTCTCCAAGAGTGAGGCAGAAAATAAGGATGCACTTGATAAACTGTCAGAAAAACTCAAGGAACTGGAAATACAAATTCCAGGCTTGAATGAGCTGGTGAGTGTTGTGGAGAGGAGCAAACACTTTCTGATTCAGTGTCTAAGTGAAAAATGTAAGAAGGCTCATTTGACATATACTTCTGATTACTTTTATGTGGGTATACTAGGGTTACCATACATCATCTTTTCCCAGGACATGTCCTCTTTTTGGCCAAAAAATTTCCATATGGGCAGGTATTTTAAATTTTTAGAAATGTCTGGGTTTTTTACTAGTTTTCATTTGTTAAAGCGTTTGCATATTTTAGTGGTACTAAAATTCAAACAATATTTTCTACTTTTTAAAGAAACAGATAATTACAATATTAAATTGTCACTGCCAGAGCCAAAAAATAACACATAAATTCAGGATCCAACCTTTTGGAAATCTCATAAAATTTCAGCAATATTTATGTCTCCTCATGTCCTTCTTGTGCGAGATTACATCAGTGATTTGAGACTGATGGTGTATAACAGAGAATAACAGAAGTATGGATGAAGACATAAGGAAGATGCCTAGAGAACTTCTGACAGACTGTTATCTACGTGGGGGGGCCCAAAAATTCCCGGAATTGTTAAAAAAATTTATTTAAAGTATTTGTACAAGTTTGAAACTTTAGTTCCCTTCTAAGTACTCCCCCTGCGACTGGATGCAGCAATCCCAGCACCGCTTCCAACAGAAATGCTGTCAAGGGCCGCCAGCGAATTGCTGGCGGCCCTTGACAGCCTTTCCGTTAAAGATTTTAGACAATGTTTCCAGCATTGGGAGCGGTGCTGGGATTGCTGCATCCAGTCGCAGGGGGAGTACTCCGAAGGGGCCTAGAGTTTCGAACTTGTACAAGTACTTTAAATAAATCTTTTTTTAACAATTCCGGGAATTTTTGGGTCCCCCCACATATGTTTACATTGGATACAGAAGTGAATAATTTTGTTTTCAATTTTATATGTGTTCTTGGAAGTGACAGTCCTGATTTTATTTAATAGAATTTTGACTTTTTGTATCCTCTTTTTTAATCTTCTTTTTCATAGATATGTTCTTTTTTTATGTGGTTGATAGTGTTGGATATACGTAACCCTAGTTACACTGATATTTTCATTGCATTACTATTGATATTGACCCAGACTCCATCAATGAATTTCTTATTATTTGAGATGTAATATTACATCAAAATTATTTTTGCGTTTCCCCAAGATATTACACACAAGAAGATGACCTGGCCATGGAAGCGCACATGTCTTCCATCCCAACCAAATTCTACATTCAGTATTTAGAACACTTTTGTATTACCACAATTTTAAATAAATACAAGATACTAGATTATTTCAGTTTTGCTGACAATATACTAGTCATTTATAATGATGAAACCACAAATATTAGTGATATGCTATTAGAATTCAATACTGTATCACCAAAACTCAAATTCTTGTTAGAACTAGAAAAAAATGACAAAATCATCTTCCTCATCATCACCATTAAGTAGCTTCAGAACTCAATAGAAACTGCAGTCTACTGATAACCAACCACAACAGATTGCATAATTCCATCCTACTCATACTATCCACTGCAACGTAAAATCTCCAGAATCAGATTTCTGTTGAACAGAATGATGGAATACCCTGTCTCAAACGAAGGAAAAAGAGAAGAGCTAAAAATTATTCAATCATAATTCACAGTAATCAATATCACAACAATATTATTGGAACAATACAAAAGAAAATGGAAAAACAAATGTTGGAATGTCTAGCGATGATCAAAATCAGAGAGAAAAGAAGAAAATAATTGGGTCATCTTTGCGTACATGGGAAAGAGGTTTTTGATTAACTAAACTCTTCAAAAAACAAAACCTAGGTGTGGCATGTAAAACCATGAATAACACTGGAAGGATTTTAAGCAGGAACAAAGAAGGGATGTTCTAATTCCACAACAGTGGTGAATACTAACTCTCATGTCCCATCTGCCACCGGACTCAGTCCAGCATACCTCTCCAAATACAGCGCACGTACACACACCATATGTTATGCTGCCACATCACCACACTAACTATTTACATTTTTAACAAATTTTAAAATCAGTGACTTCAATAAGGAATATAAGAGCTCCCTGAAGATGATCTGAATGAGATCGAAACATGTTGGAGCATTCTTAAGTGTTTTAATATGAACATTTTAGACTAATATTTTATTGTATATAAAAGTGCATTCGTTGGTATATAAAACACATTGAATTAAAATGCATGGTGAAACAGTGAAATTAGATAAAAGAATTATGAAATATTGCAAAATATTTATTTTGCCATATTATATATGTTAATCTTTAGATAATATATTGTGTATAATCTATGTAAACATCCCCTGATGATGGTTACATTATTAACCACAAGATACAGGAGTGTGAATAAACAGGTATTGTTATAAATTTAATAAATGTTTGACTGTTCATCTTTGACTGAAAATGAAGTATCTTTGGATGTAGAGAGTTCTGTATGTGAACTGTTCATACAATAATATTCACAAGAATCCTGTATTTACAGGACATCATAATTTCCTAAAAACTTGGTGTGCTTTGTGTAGGTGTGTGACAAACGAGGGGACCCTTGCGACCCACTGTGCGGAGGAGCGGGGTGTGGAATTTGTGGTGGATTGTCATGCGAACACGGGGCTGTGACTAAAGCTGACAGAGCCCTTGGTGTTGCAAGGGATGCTGAGAAAGCCATTCGAGAAAAGGAAACTGATGCAGAGGAATTACTCAGAGGGGTAATGTTATGTATATGAAATACAAAGAACTTGCTCAGAGAAGTATTGATACAGCTGTGATATGTAGTAGCAACATATCATGACTGGGTGAAGAATGTAAGATGGTTGATCCTTAAATACAGTGCAACAGAGAAATACAGTGTAAAGACAATGGGTGTAGTCATATGAGAGTTTTGTTCTGAAGTAGAGTGAACTGTCTCCAAAAAATACATAAAATTGCACCTGAGTATGCACTGTAGGAGGTCTTTGCCATAACAATCTCCCTTCTTAATTCTCTCAGGCATTTGACAATGTCACTTGTAACTAACTGTGATTACTTGTAGTCCATGATTATAATTACTCTAACATCTCCCATCAAACTTGTTACTTGATACAGATATTGAAGGCACATGTGAGTCATTCACTTTTCCAGATGTTTTATATCTGTGGAACCCTTGTGGCTAATTCTGAATTTTCTTGGAACCCCTGTAAATCAGAAGTGTACTTATGGGGTGCAAAAATGAAATAAAACTTTTTAGAACATAAACTGAACATAAATATAAAAATAAAAGTTTAATGTACATTTATGAAAAACAAGAATTTTATTGTTAGTGATTTATAGTGAAAGTAAATCCAGCACAAATTATGTCAAAGAAGGGGAGGAAAATAACAAATGCAATTAAAGATTATTGAAAGTGTATTTAACAGTTTTTTTACAAAGAATATGTACTTGTGGATATGCTGAAAGTTGCCCACAGAACCGCAAGGATTCTGTGGAACATTGTCTGGACACCAGTGTTCTAGAAGATGCAGTGGATCTTTGAATGCTTTCTATGGGGCTGGTAATACTCTCAAATGTTTTAGGCAGCGAGACTACACACTTTGATTTACTACACAATAGAACTGTATCTCAGTAGTGTGATACAGTGTTTTGTTGCTGAATTTGACCAGTTAAGTAGTTTTGTATACTAGTGTCTTGGAATTGTTTTCTGTAGATATCCCAAGCAAAGGACGAAACAGTCACAGCTAGACAGCTGGCTAAGGAAGCTTATGACCTAGCTCTGCTAGCTAATAATCAGTCAGAGAGCATGATACAGGAAAGGACTGAACTTCACGACAAGCTGACTGAATACCACGACATGACTGGTGCCACTCCTGCTGAAATTAGGAACCTTGCTTTAGATGTGAGTAACTGTTTGAGTTATTAGAGCATACTAACTGTGGTGAGTAGTTTATGGAGGTGTTTTGTCACCACAGTTACCAGAACAGTTCTGCCACTTACGCAGCATATCAGTATAATGGGAAGGGATGGGTACTTTTCAACAGTTTGAGGTGGACAGAGCTTGTGGTTCATCACCTTTATCCATTTAGAGTATGAGTATATGACACTGATGTGGATAGCACAGGGTACTGTGACTCTTCCACTATTTCCATCTGTTAGTTTTAACATGATTGCTGTCCTCATCTATAAACTGCACTTAACTGGAGAGTGTTCCAGTAGTTGTCAACTTTCTTTGACATTTCATTATACTGAAATTGGCTTTGGTTAATTGGTTTCAGTTAGTTACATTGTAAATTATAACAGTAATCTGATAACACTACACCTTTTAAAGCTCATACATACAACCAGCATTTACATTAAAAGCTCAGCACCTTATCCATACAGTGTGTTTATGTTTTCCTTATGGTTCTCAGAACAAGCAGGGTTTATTTCCATGTACAGCATTAACCAGTTTGTCTTTCTAATGAAAGCACATTTTGTTCTTTGTGCTGTTTTAACTGAAAAAAAAAGTAATAATAATAATAATGTAATATAAATTCATTTCAGTTTCCAAACCTAAGCTAGTCCATGTGAGATCTTTGGTCGAGAAAATGGCACTGGGGCGGGTTTTTCTCAGAGTTCTTCACTTTTCTTGTCAGTACCATTCTGCCAGTATGGCATATTGATCCTTGTCTCAATAGTATTCCTGTCAGAAGGACAAGTGTGTGAAGCCAGAGAGCCTTCACACAAAGCAATGCCGTCTTGGATATCAGGGAGCACTGGGCACATAAATACTTCCACATTGTTGTTTATTCATGGCAGTTCACTTTATCCCAATTAGTGCAGGGTCGAAGAGGCAAGCTGGTAAGGGGCAAAGCACAGCACACGCATCTCCAACCGTTTTCTCTCCATTTCAAAAATGCTGTCATGTAACTTGCAGGTCACTTCAGTTGCTTTTAAACAATTGACCAAAGTGGAGTGTCAGAAAATTCTAACAAAGTAATTCATAGCAAAGAGAGAGAGCTAATTAGAATGGCAGTTGAGTGTTGCATTGAAGAACAGTGTAAATTTTTGGAACACTGCCTGGTCATTCTGACATAGCGACACAGTGGCTGGACCATGCTGACTACATCTGTGTGCAGTATTAGGGAGCTCAAGAATCAAGACACCTGAATGCCATAGTAGTCTCCACAGAATTAATGTTTTTGTCTTTCTTTTTAACAGACACTTAACAAAAATATTTCCCTGCATCCAGAGCAAATCACCAATCTGACAAGCAGTATCAATGAAACAATATCATCGCTGAAGGACATTGACAAAATTCTGGCAGACACTAGTGGTGGTCTGGACCTAGCAAACTCATTAAAGAATGAAGCAGATAAGGCTAAGTGAGTGTTTGCCATCCTATGTTACTAGATGTTTGTAGAAGTAATGTTGACATTTTGGGAATGGTGTTCAGAAGTTTGTAGACAGTCCTTCTGAAAATGAGAAGTTTATTACTCAGAACTTATGATCATAATATCACTGTACCAATTTATAGCTAATGGTTGTGTGTTGGTCTGCATGTGTGACAGACTTATCATTTACCACTAAGAGATGTTTCTGTTCAGCAGTTTACTGTACCTTTCAACCAGGCTACTGTTGGCCATGTATTTAAAGTCTGTTTTTAAACATTGTTAACTGTTACTCTGGAATGTAAAAAAATTTTGCCATTCAAATGGAGGATATATTTCACACCTCCTTCCGCTTATTTGTAACCACACACAATTTTGTATTTTTCACAGAACACAAGACATCCCAGAGCTTAGCATTTTCCTAGAAAGTTTAAGCAAATATATGTGGATTGATATTCATAGTGACTGTGACTTTTATCAACCATTTATACTTTGCTTCATCAGTTGAAACAACATCATTGAATTGGTGTGATAATAAAAGTGGCATGTTTTTAGACTTGATGCAGAGGGAATCCTGGATACGGCCCAGAGAGTTGTGTCAGCTTTGGATGAGGCACAGGAAGCTCAAATGAAAGCAGAAGAGGCAATTAATAAAGCTCACAATGATATTTCAGCGGCAGAAAAGGATCTGGCTCAGGTAAGTGTAGATAAGTATTAGAAGAAATGTCTGTGTGTTTGAGTATTTCAATTTGACTTCCATCTGTACCAAATTTATTAGAAGGCATTGAGTCAGTGCATTGTCTAATTGTCTCATGAGGAAACCCTGTGGTGTGTGCATGTTAGGAATTGGAAAGTAGACAGGAGATTAGTTCATGCATGTATGTACTCTGTTTAGCAATAAAGTGTGCTTCCAAATAAGACATACATCCCATTTTTCATATTGATTTTAAGAAACACTTATTTGTTCAGTTACACTGCTACTGACTGACAACCTAACTAACTGAATAAATAAATAAATAAATAAATACATAAATCCATGGAGCAGAAGCCTTTTCTGGGAGTCAAAGAAAGTCCCTGCATTTTATGGAAGACAATGACTAGCAGATGAGAACTGTGTTCTTTTGGGTTATTATGCAGTGAACTTTGGAAATTCCTGACCAATGTTTCAGGACAACATAACAGTCCCATCTTCAAGGGTTAAGATTTATTATTATTATCATTGTTGTTGTTGTTGTTTCTTGAGCCTTAAGAAGGGACCAATAGATGGTCCCTTGTCAGTAAGGCATTACCACTGCTCGCTGCGTAGTAACCCAGAAGAGCGCGGTTCTCATCTTGCTTGTAATGTCTTCACTTGTGTGACTGCTACCAAATCAGCATACATCGTAAATTCAAAATGGCTTGTGATTGGCACCACCACATACACTAAATCCAGTCTTCCATAAGTGAGTGGTCTGTCTATGTAGAGTCCTGTGAATAAATACTGTCTTTACCTGAACATAAGCTGCATATGAGACAACCTCCTCTTTACAGTCTTTAGTTATCAGGAAAAGCCTATACAGAACATGTTTAACTTTGTATGCAGTTATAAGGTGAACCCCCATTTGTCAGACGGATCAGGAAAAAATATCACTTGTGTAAGGTATGTGCACCTGGCACCTTCAATTAGGAAGTGTTTTCCTTTTCAACTCCATATATGCTTATAGGTTCACCCTGAGTGGCAGTGCACAGTACCACAGTAATCTGCCACTTCCTGTTGCCACGTGTTCTGATTGATACTATTTTTTGCCTTTCTTCTGAACTGTGGTGTTGTACAATAATTGTTGTTGGCCTGATTGACCCCTGAAAGCACTACATCCTTTTGAAACATTGGGAACCACTTGCCTAAAAACACAGGATCATGAGAGCCACCCTCTTCTGGGATTTTACACAGCGTAGAGTGGTAGTTCTGTACCAACGTTTTGGGAAAACCAATCGGTCCCTTCTCCATGTAGAATGTCAGTGACACTTAGGTACACATTATTTTAACACCTGTACCGTGCATCTTTTATTATTTTGTACAATGACCAACCAATGCACAATTAATTGACAAATTATTATACTGCTCCTACATGTTTTGACACTGTTGTGTCATCCTCAGGGAGCTCATGGTTAGTACCTTGCTACATTACACAAGTATGTCAATGCAGTCGTTGGTAATACAATTTACAATTTCACATATGTTTTATGCTGTTTCATCTCAGTGTTTAAAATCTTCAAAATATTAAAATTGTCCTATTTATAATCAAATGGTTGAAATCATTTTGTTGTTGCAGTTCTCAAGAAGTCCTGTATGGTGGCCATATATACGATCTGTATGTTGATGCTGTCATTGTACTGGCCCGGTATGTACTCAATGACACAATAGTGTCGAAACATGCAGGAGCAGTATAATAATTTGTCATTTAATTGTGCGTTGATTGGTCATTGTACAAAATAAAGAAAAAACCTAGGTACAGAGTTTATATAGGGAAAGGTGTGGGCAGTGATTGGTTCTCATTAAGTGTCATGCCAGTCAGTAGGGTTGGTGCAGTGTGAGGGAGGTGGGCCATTTTATCTCGGAGCAGCACTGAGTTACTAGACTTCTCTCCTCCTTCCCACCTCCCTCATCCTGCATCAACCCTATTGGCTGGCATCATGCTTACTGAGAACCAGTCAGTGGCCACACCTTTCCTGATATGAACTGTGTACCCAAGGGTTTATGGCATTCTTCTTGGACTTCTTGACCCTTGGAGATGGGACTGATAGGTTGTCCTGAAATGGTGGTATGGAATTACCACTCTACGCTCCTTACCTCAGAAGCACACAGATCTCATTTACATTGTGGTGGGAGCCTGAACACACATGACACACGATCACATCTCAGACGACCTGAACCCAAAGTTTCATAACTGTGAAAACCTCATATTAGGTGCTACCCAAAAGTTCCAGAAGTACCTCTGCCATAGCTTAACCACTTACTGAAATTTCTATTTGCCTCCATCCCCTTTCAAGTAGTCCCCTTCTGCATTGATACAGTGATCCCAGCAGGATTTCCATAATCAGAGGCACTACTGGAAGTCATTTCCCATCAACATCTTCGTCATGTCCTGCAATTCAGTCTCGATCTCTTCAGGGCTGTCAGAATGTCATCCCTTGAGCTTCAATTTCATCTTTGGGAATAGGAAAAAATCAGAGGGGGTGAGGTCCAGTGAGTAGGGAGGGTGGGGGATGAATTCCGTCTTCATAGAAACCAAAAACTGCCGCACGAGTGACCTGTGAGCCAGAGCGTTGTCATGATGCAGGACCCAGGAGTTGTTGCGCCGCCTGTCTGGATATTTGTGCTGGATTTTTTCCCTCATTCACCTAAGAACATTGCAATAGAATTTTCCATTCACCTTCTGTCCTGGTGGAACAAATTCCTTATGCACGATGCTTCAATGTCAAACTTATGCCACATATTCGGTCTTGGTTCTGGTCAAAGGTTATCAAGAATGCTCTTCATCATCGCCTGACATCCATCCATTCTTGGAATGCTTCAACCATTTGTACATTTGCGTTTGGCCTAGGGCATTATCACCAAATGCTTCTTTAAGCATTCTGCGTGTTTCTGAAGCCATCTTGCTGAGTTTGAAGCAGAATTTGATGCAAATCCGTTGCTCCTTCACACCATTTATTTTAGCAGTTCAGTACAATTGCAAAACAGCTCTAGCACAACATCACAAAAATGCATAGAAAAAACATGTACGTCCTCGCAGCAGAACGCCACTTGGCAGAGTGGTTCATAAAGGGTCCAGCTCGCGATACCTATTGGCACACAACTGTACTACAAGCGGTTTTCATGTGGCATTCCAATTTCGGGGACTTTTGGGTAGCACCTCATATCTGACATGTAATTTTTTTCTGTGTGTCATGTAGATTGGCAGTGAAACAGATGATGCTCAGCAGACAGCAAATGAGACTGTCAGAGGCGTGATAATGCTTGAAAGCCGTCTGAAAGAGCTTCGGACAAAATTGCTGAAGAATAGTCTTGATTCCAAAGAAGTTACAGAAGAAGCAGAGAAAGTTAATTACGAAGCAAGGAGAGCAAATGATAAAACTGGTGAACTTGAAAACATGCACCGGGCAGCTGCTGGAAAGCTACAGCAAAAGGTGGAAGAATCTGCACGAGATCAGAAGAAGGCATCACAGCTTCTTGAGAGAGCAAGTAAATTGTTTCACAATACCTCAGCCAAGCACAAGGAACTCCAGAGTAAGTAAATTTTGTGTGCATAAATAATAGACCAGTACCTGCCCTAAAAATTAATGTCATTTTTATAAATAGTGCTGATCCTTAACTAGAGGAAGGAAGAATGGCTGCCCAAGATTCTATATATCAGGAATTTTGCAACAAAAGGTAAGGGAAAAACATACGGTTGTCCTGTACATGCCATGAAAACAAAAAGCAGAAGTAGGGGTATAGATGCACTCATTCTTAACCTTGACACCAGATGGAGGTGAGTGATCAGCTACATTCCCCAGTCACTTTACCCCTGAGTAAATAAATGGTATCAATTGAGTATGAGGCTGGTTGGGACACAGCTGGTCTTTAAGTTTTGTTTGTAGAGGAGAAAAATATCTTGTCCGTGCTGGGAACTGAACCCTGGATCATCCAATACATAGCCTACACATTATACTGAGTGCTGTCCAGGCTTCCTCGTAGCTAGGAAAGTTCCCACCCCCCCATTAATTCATTTTAAGTAGTTCAAAATTAAAATTATATTGCTTCTGTAATGGTTCTCGTTACTTGCTAAGACTTGGAAATTAAAAGGCCAACTAGATGCAACAGATTGGTTTCTTTATTGCAAAACTTATTGTTCACTCAACGTGGATGTGTCCGGTTTGCGGGAAGTTTCTCGACTGCAGTTGAGAAACATCCCGCAAACCAGACACATAACCCACAGTTCCACACCAGACCAGTGACCTGTAAACCAAAGCACTAAGTACCACAGGCAGCAACTATCTGTATAACTCTTGAGCTCCTGATGATGGACATAATGGTGCCTGAAAAATGTTGAGCGAAAAATAAGTTTTGCAATAAAGAAACCAATCTGTTGCATCTAGTTGGCCTTTTAATTTCCATGTATTAACAACGATGCATGGTCAAACTCACATCAAGTTGCTAAGACTGTTGTGTCTAATGAGATAAATTATTGTCCATACCTATATTTATAATTACAGTTAGCAAGTTGAGTGTTACAGATATTATTTATTGACTGCTTATGTATGTATGTTTCAGGTATGAAAAGTGATTATGAAAGCAATCAAGGTATCTTGAAAGAATTATCAGACACAATCAATGATCTGAATGGAAGAATATTGATTGCTCACAACAACATTATTTCGAGATCAGAATATTACCGTGGGTGCGCATCCTAAGGACTGTGAAGTGTGGGAGGAGTGACACTAATTCTTCACATCAGTCCAAATTCTAACTGTGCCAAAAGTAGTGTTTTATATTGTAATGTATTATGTGCAGGTCAGACAGACAATTTTACACCACTCACTCAGTTGTTGAGCATATTCAAACTGCCATTTCATTTCTCATTGTGCTACCAGCGGAGTGCTGTGAGTTGACATAATCCCACAATTTTATTTTCCATTTGTTGACAGACGTAGTTAATTTTTTAAATATATAATGATTAATGACAACAGTACGCTCATCTTCTCTTTGGGAGAATTACCTCCTGTAAATTTTTTTTTCCACTTGAAGATGTTTCAGTTACATTAAGCAAATTTATCAAATCCCTGTGCCATAATGTATTTGACAGTGTATAATGTACAATGAAGGTGTTCTAGGAAGTGTATGTAATGTACTGTTAATTTCAGCAACAGGTTTTTTTTTTCTTTCTTATTTTGTACTCAGATAGTATTAGTGTTTGATATCTTCACATGTTTTTTATAATGCACCTATTTATTATACTTCAAACTTTTAAAGTAAACATATTGTCTGAAATTATAACAAACAGTTCCCTACCTAGATGTTACTGTAATTAGCATTGGCTTGCATATGTGGAGAGCTGTGCTGCCAGAATTCCTGGGAAAGTATAGACGTTAAGAAATGGGTTTTCATAAATCTTGCAAAGTTTCAGTCCAGTAGTTTGTGCTGTTCGAAAATTGATTGTCATAAAATGAGACAGTTATGCAACTGTTAGCAAAGGGTATTCTGCATTGTGAAAGGTAGCTTCTGTGAATTGTATTGTGTCACACCAGCCCTGATACATTGTACTTATTTTTATACAAGTGTCTTGTGCAGCTTGTGGGGTGGTCTAGACCCTACATATAACCAGTAGAAATAAATGCAGTTAATAGTCATACAGTATGCTTTTGTTAGCTAATTACAACACAAGACACTGGAAGAGCACTACATTTCTGAGACCGAGTGTTATTCATATTTTAATCCATGTGAAGTCTCAGTCCTTCTCCAGGTCACGAATTTTCTTTTCCAGGTGCTAGATATACTTTACTTCTGAGATTTTATTTTGTAACAGTGGTTAATATTAAAATTTGGACTGCTAGGATATGATGCAGTATATTTTGTTTGATATGCACTGGTACTGTGGAGGACTGTTGGTACTTTTCCATCAAACTATATGATTCTTGATTTCAAACTTTCGCCATGTTCTGAATGTTGTGTGATTTCTTGTCACACCTACCTGCCTATGAAGATGGAATAGATAGAGTGTTCCGAAACGTCAGCATATAAAATTCAGATGCCGGGGAATCACCCAGAAGAAAGCATACAACAAACTATATGATGTCACACCTACCTGCCTATGAAGATGGAATAGATAGAGTGTTCCGAAACGAGGGCATATAAAATTCAGATGCTGGGGAACCACCCAGAAGAAAGCATACAACGAACTATATGATGTCAAATCATAAAGGGATTCTCCCTGGACTGCTTGACTGTGAAGATGAAGGCACTATGACCCTTCAGAATTGTTGCATTACTTGTCCTATGTCCCACCATTACCTCCCAAAAGATTGGACACTTTAGTTTATGTCTCTTTCACAGGGGTTCCACCCCCCAGTCACCTTGCATGCTGACTTAGTCCAAGGCTCACTCAGCTTATTCTTGCCATCATAATCACTTTCTTACCTTTGAAGCCATTTTAATTTCCTAAACACTGAGTGTCACTGGCACATGGAAAATCATGTACATAATCCAGGCCCTGTTGACACTAACCCTTCATTGTACTGCACCCAGCAAAATTATCACAAGCCTTAAACTGTAAGAATGTGCCAGATCCAACTGACATATTGCTACCAACACTTAGGAAAGATTACATCCACAATCCTGCATCTGCGTGTCTACAACTCATTCACACACGAAACACACCTAATATCATTCGGTCATAAGCATGATTACCGTCACAAAAAGAATTAGGGCTTCTCAATTTGCTGCATGAACTTCTACAACTACAACTCTTGTTTCAGTTACAGTGGCCACTATAAGTTTTTCTGTACCATTTCAACAAAGTAGACACTTGCCTGACACCTAGGTGTATGCATGAGTAATGCAACTATCACATCATCAAAAGTCAATCTTGTAACTGATAGTTATCCAAAATACCTAGTCCCTACAGACATACCAGTGAGAAAAAGAAGATGGAGTACTGAATATCATCACTACTCATCGATAAACTACTCTGCCAAAATTGCCAGTTTTACAAATGATGATTTCAGTTTACACAAACAAGGAGGAAGCATTTTCTTTTATTACTGCATGACTTTGTATTACACAGTACTGAAGGTCTTCCTGCTGTGTTACATGATTTATTATACATGAGTAACTATTTACAGTATGTGACAGAAATTGAACTTTGTAGAAATGGCTGAGAAAAGAAATGATGCCATAAGTGATACAAGGCAACTGCAAGATATACACATCAAAACTGGACATCCTGAAACTCACTGACAACAGAGAAAAGCATGGTGGAATTGCATGTATGTTGGGGTATCACATTCTGCAGTGAATTTTGTATAGGGAAGGTGATGTTGACAAGCTATTATCTGAATAATCAAGGGGGG
>JGI20166J26741_11438585_pt1 | contig 13695 bp, 4 predicted proteins | sample TergutCu122P5_FD_26741 | JGI IMG/M metagenome (IMG submission 26741)
CCAAAAGCCTGTTTCAACATTTCAAAAGTTTCACTTCCTGTTTTACCCAATCTCACACAGAACTTGATGCACACCCTTTGTTCGTCAACTTCCGCCATACCGCCGATATCAGAAAATCGCAATACACACATAAAGACACGTGCAACAATCAAATGCTTCTACATCAAACCACGCCACTCGGCACACTCACTCACAAGACACCACCTCAACACACCCTAGCGGGAAACTCGTGAAATATTAGCGACTTGCGTGTTATGAGCATTGTCCTGGGACTTTTGGATACACCTTCGTAAATCTGACATGTTACAGAAATAATGACAATTTTTAATAGAAAGTATGACACTAGTGTCATCAGCAAATATGGGTTCTAATGAGGAATTTAGTTGCAGGGGAAAGTCATTTATATATATTTTGAACAGTTAAAGCCCTACAGTTGACTTCGGGGGAAGTAAATGTTTTAATATAACCAAGTAAGAGAAAAAATTCTGAGTTGAATTAAATAATTTTATTTAAATTTTGTGATTTCTATTTGTTAAATAGAATCTGAAACAATTTGCCTTTATTCCTTCAATGCCATAGAAATGTAACTTAGGTTAAAAAAAAATTGTGATTTATGTAGTCAAGATCTATGCCAAATCACAGAACATTGCTCCAACCTGCAGTATTTTGTTACTACATTCAAATACACCATCTTTTATACCGAAGGCAGCATTTTTAATAGATTTCACTTTCTTAGAACCATATCGTTATGACACTAATTATGTTGTTAATATAAAGAAGATGGCTTAATCTACTGCACATACCTTGTGTCTCATTTTCACACTATGGACAATGTCTGTCATTGCAGGTTTGGAGTCTTGCAAACTGTAAACTTAAAACCGAGCATGTTGGCCACACTGCCTATCTGAATTCTGTGACTATTTCACCTGATGGTTCCCTTTGTGCTTCTGGAGGGAAGGTATGTACCCATTCCATTGCATGTTCTATTCAACAGGCTTCTAAAACATTTTGGTCATATGAATTTGTTAAGCATGGCCTGGGATTGCAGAGTCAGTATAGTGAATAGGCTACAGGGTGGACAAGCAAAGAATTATGGTTTGATTCCTGGCATGGACAAGATTCCCCCCCCCCTGCAAATTGTCCAGACTGTTTCTTGTCCCACCATTTCTATTCGGTAGGTATCATTTGCATATAGCACTAATGTTAAGAATATGTGGAGTAATATAACTACTCTGAATATGCCTTAATGGCATGACACTTTAGGAAAGAAGAGGGGAATCTTTACCATGATCTCTTAATTTCTTATCTAAGTTTCAAATAAAAGTGCTCTTGAAATTTATAAAAATGATGTAAATGATATTTCTTTGTATTAGGACTGGGCTGTTATGCTATGGGACTTAAATGAAGACAAACATTTGTATACTCTGGAGCATAAGAAAATAATTAATGCCCTTTGTTTCTCACCAAACCGTTACTGGTTATGTGCAGCTACAGGACCCTCTATCAAGATTTGGGTGAGTAAATTTTCAAGTACCTGTTCAAGACAAGCGTTCTGAATGGATGGTCCGAACATCGAATCCAGGTGTAGACAAGATTTTCCATGGCCCTCCAGACTGCCCTAGGGCTAACCCATCCTCCCATACAATCGGTACAAGGTCTCTTTCCCAGGGACGAAGCAGCTGGCATGTGGCATTGACCACCAACCCATATCTAGCGTTGAGGTTAAAGAAAGAGTAGCTATACCTCTACTTTCCCTCTGGACCTTCATGGCCTGTTCTAGGGTGAACTTTTTTTTTAATTGACTTCTAGTTCTGCAGGTCTGTTGTTTTTTCCTTCTTCTGGTTTTTCTTTTACTCTTTATTACAATATAACGGCATTTTGTTTATATGAAACATTGAAACATCTGAAGTTCTGTAACATTGGACAAGTGCAGTGACTGTGAATGCCTTGGTTATTTAAATTGTGATTTTTTTTTTCTTTCCCCCTCATCTAGGACTTGGAAGGAAAACTGCTGGTAGACGAACTGTGCCCTGAGGTGGTCTCTCAGTTTTCAGGCTTGGACACAAACCCACCAGACTGCCTTTGCCTGGCATGGTCTAGTGATGGACAGACTTTGTTTGCTGGTTACTCTGATAATCACATTCGTGCCTGGCAGGTTGTATCTACAGCTGGCAATTAAGCAGTATTGTTTTCCCTTTGTTTTCATTAATTCTTTATTTAAGATGCATCACTATTTAGTTCTCAGGTACGGCTGGATAAGCACAGTTGTTTCATACCAAGTATGCATCTTCTAGTCTCAAGTTAAGAGTTATTTATGACTGGTAATTGCATTGCAAGAAGTGCCACAAACTCAGTACAAGCAAACTCTCCTAGCAATTGTTGATTATGTTTTGTTGACTTGGAAGCATCTTTGTGACTGGCAATATTTTTATTTGAGTAATGTTATGTGCTAGAGTTTTGTTCATCTGTCAGTTGCAAATGCAAGTGAAATTTTCAAGAATACGTATAGTTAATAAGGCACTTAGTATTTATTTTCTTGTGTTCAGTTTATCCAGATGTACTATTTATGAATTTGATTTTGTTAAAAATAAGATGTAATTTATTCTGTTTCACTTCTGTGATAATTGTATACAGCTGATAAAGATTTGGTGTAACAGAATTTTGCCTTGGATTCTTCAGTATAATAGCTGTTAGAATTGCATTTTTTTTTCATATGCTTATCTTTTAAATGAATTCTTGTCAACATAAGTACACCATGACTCGCTGTGTCTGAATTTTGAATATGCATACTTTTTTTTAGTACTTTGTGTAATGTACAAGATATTAAGTTACCATTGTCTAGTATGCTGTAATTACACTTGCTTGTCTTCAGCTACCAGTACCTATCATGCTCCTGTCTTTCACATTTCATGATGCATCTGGCTCTGCATGAATGTTTCATGCATGCTGTTAGGTATTCCTTGTGATACACAATAGAGATGTGGTTTTATAATCAGACAGGTTGCAGAATGGGCAGATTAGAGGGCCTAATCTCATGAGTGTAAAACGATCCTGCAGAAGTCTCGTTTTTAAATAATACAAATGAACAACAAACTTCTAAGTGGAAAATTGAATAATGGAGGGTTAAGTTTCGGTATATTTCAATGGTTAAATCAGCTTGCATGTAACAAAGCACTAGACTATAAACATATAAAATCACTGTGCTTTCATAATGGAAGTAAATTATAATGAATGTAAAATCAATCTTTTTATCTCTTCTGTGCCTTAAAATTTTGTGTATGTCGATGCATGGGATACCCACACCTGTGTTACTGATTTCGTCTTATTAGTGGAGGGCATAGGTGGAGGGTACTATAGTCACGGGATGGCAGCACAGATCAATGGCAGGGTAGAACACAGTACGGCGCAACATGTATTGCCTGTACGTAATCTGTGGCTACGCCGAATACAGACAAGTAGCCACGGACTATAGTGACGGAAATTTGTTTTCTTTGGTTTTGGGATGCAACATTATTTTTTTCGGGCGGTTCTCTTTGGTCTTGACGTTGGTGGGTGGTTAAAGGCGTGTGGTAGGGTTGTGGAGTTTAAGGAAATTTTCAGCCGTTTCCATCGTACATAATATTAGCACGAAATTGAATTACAATGTCAGAAAGCCTCCAGTTAAGAGGAACCCTTCGTGGCCACAATGGATGGGTAACTCAGATTGCTACAAATCCTAAGTATCCGGATATGATTCTGTCATGTTCTCGAGGTAAGTGTAACAGGCGGCATGTCTCTACGGATTGTTATGTGTAATAATTTGGGTGGGCTGAGATTCAACTGGTCAAATCGAACATGGTGAACGGAAATGGTTGCTATTATAGATGCATCAGCAGCTTGAAGGATTTTACTTTTGCAGGCAAAATTTACGACCGAACATGGTAATCTTACCATTACCTAAAAATCTTCGCACTGAGTTTTAAGAGTATGGCGTACTTCATTTGTGTGCAACACATACCTGTTCGAGTTTATAAGGCATTAAACTTTTCATATATGTGTATCGAAAGCAATCTTCGTCCGGGTGGCCGCCCGGTCCTAGGTGTAGGTCTGCTGCCGCTCGCATACTGGTATTGCGGATTCGAATGCCACAAGAGGCATGGATGTCTCTCTCGTGAGTGTTGTGTACTCTCATGTAGGGGTCTCAGCGACGTCCTGATCCCTCGTCCAGAGGAGCCCTACTGCCCGCGTGTGTGCGTATGATCAGGTGCAACAATAACACTGTACACCTACAAGAGTGGAGAAGAGGTCAGACTAAGAAAGAAAGAAAGAAATCTTGGTCGTGTAGTGTAGTCATAAGAAAAAGACTTCTTTTGTCTCTGCAAGGTGTTGCAGAGGCCTGAGTTACTCTCATTGTACATGATATGTAAGTTGTAATTTGAATTTCACATGTCTTACGAAAGATGTGACCAAGTGGATTGAATGAATAAACTAAACGAAACATAACCGTCAACAACAGATAAAGGTAATTGACTGTACAGTTGCCGTACAATAAGCCAAGGTTACGGTTATACTCGTTACAGAAGGTTTTGACATTTTTCACAACAGTCAGTACTACTACTGCTGCTGTTAGTGCCTTTATCTCGAATGGTTATTCCGGTAGTGGTTCTTTTAGTTGTGACCTAGGTGCTGTCATTTATTTGCACATAACATTCACTTGTCAATTTTAATCAGCTTCTGAGAATGCAGATTCTTTACATCCTTTTTAGCCATTTTGCCTTTCTGAGGGACAGTATGCTTTTGAGATTATTAGGCTGTGTCTACATTTCAGCTTTTTACTGGTTGATTTTTACATTCTTTGGTAACAATGTTATGCTATTAGAGACCACCCAAATACTAGGTTAAAATAAGAGCATTGTAGTTGTGTGACTTTTAGTTGGTAGCAAATTTATTTAATTTAGGATTCTGAAATGAGGTATGGTTGTAGATATGAAAAATGTACAACTTGTTTAGTGTAAACGCAAACTAACATCACCCTGAATGAAAGTTTTATTGATCTACCATTTTCATGCTGGCAGATGATGTGAAATTTGGTGCAACAATCCATGTACCCCATGTACCTGTAAGTGTGTATTGGGAATTGCAGACATGGAAATGGCCCATAACTGGGATTATGCCTGAGAAAATTAACATGTATGCACAAGAATTGAAATAGTAATGAAGGTGGTGGTGGCAGTGGCAATAGTAGTAGTAGTAGTAGTGATAGTAATTAAACATCTGTGCAGTAGGAGAATCGGTTTGTTTTAAAATTTGTACTCCCCATTGTAGACCTTTTATTTATGTCCACTCAAGTTCAGATGGCTGGTCAGCGTGTAAAGAACAATCTTCACATGTAATGATGTTAGTTTCCATGAGGCTAGTGTTCATTTCCACTTTCATTATACAATTTTGACTGTATTTTAGACAAAATTGGTGGCATGGTAAGTTGCAGAAGAGCCACATTGCATCAGTTGTTAGTATGCACATAAGTATAGGCTGTACTAACATAACTTCATGGGGTAACAGGATCTCTCCTGTCAGTGCTTAGTGTGATGTTACATTCTTCAGGAGACTGATTACAACTTCTGAATAGTATCTACTGTCAGAAGCACATAATTAAATGTCTGGTCCTACACAAGGCTTAAAAAGCTTTGTTTCTTATAAAGCATGCATAATGTCGATGATATTTTATCAGTTCCGCAATGTTAGTTGTCCAACCGCGAGTTGTGGAAGTTGAAGTTGGTAGCCTGGTATGAGGGAAAAGAGACATGACCCTTTTGTTATGTAATGCTAAGGAAGAAGAATTTTGGGGGTGTGAGGATATATTTGGAGGTAAACTCGTTTCTTTGCTTTAGCAAAAGCTTATACAGTTGTACTAAACTGTGGTGAGTTTGGGAATCAGCACTTGTCCTTTTTGTAAGTATTAACTCTGATTTGTGAGCATTGATTTATGTTGTTATTTGTTTCAGATAAAACCTTGATTGTGTGGAAGTTGACTAGAGACGAAACCAATTATGGTGTCCCACAAAAGCGTCTTTATGGACATTCCCATTTTGTCAGTGATGTTGTTCTTTCTTCGGATGGCAATTATGCTCTTTCGGGTTCTTGGGACAAGACTTTGAGACTGTGGGACTTGGCTGCTGGTCGAACCACAAGGAGGTTTGAAGATCATACCAAGGTGTGACCATGTTCTCCATTACTTCTACAGAGCCTGATTGTAACACGTGGAAGTTTTTTTTGTATATTTTTTTATTTAATGCTAAGGCAGAAGAATTTTTTTTTATCTGAAGACTTGGAAGCTTTTTTGTATATGATTTTTTTTATATAGAATGTAGAAGAGGTGGATTAGACTACATCTGTTGTAAGTATGAACAGCCTTCACAGTTGATTTATTTTCTGTATAATACAAGATGAAAATTAAAACACACTTTGGTACACTGATCATATTATTTTCCAGGATGTTCTGAGTGTTGCCTTCTCTGTGGATAACCGACAGATTGTGTCAGGAAGTCGTGACAAGACTATCAAGCTGTGGAATACATTGGCAGAATGCAAATATACTATTCAGGTAAGTAGACGAGTCTGTTTTCATATTATCCTATGTACAGTCAGCCACAGAACTGTAGAACATATGAAATATTTTTTCACACAGCTTTTTTCTACCTTTAGAGTTGTGCCTCGCTCAGTTCTTCATGTTTAATACTGCCAAGAGTGTCTCTAATAGGTATAATATAAATTTAGTTGAGGGACAGCAGCAACATGAACAACAACAATTTGTTTAAAAAAAGTACCATTAATTCTGAGAGGATACTGGAAATAGTGAGATTCTGAATTTCAGTATCTCAGGGTCTTGTTTTGTAAATGGGACTGTGAAATGTAGTAACCAGCCAAAATATCTCCAGTGGAATGCACTGATCCCAACATTAAACCAAGTGCCATTAGAGTTCTAGCCTGTTTCATAATGTTGATTCTATTCAGCAAGGTCTAAGCTAGCTAAATGCCGAAAAACACGGTATTCAATGACAGCCCGTACTTTCTGCTCACTTCCTGCCTGTGCAAGTTGTTACTATAATGGGTAGGATTTTGTAGAGTGTAAACAAAGTTTGCTACCTGCCCAGAGCTGGACACTTGCAGACTTCCACTGTGCTGTGCAGGATTCTACCTGCATATGTCTTCTGATTCCTCTTATACTAGGAAAGTGACAGATTAGCAGTTTAAACATACATTTTTCCATTGTGAAGGGGTGCTGAGGTACTCTGATGATGGACCCATAGGGTGTGAAACACCTTAATGCTATTAAAAATATTGTGTAAAATTTGACAATTGTGTGCATTTGTTGGTTAAAATTGCAGAAATTAAACATTTTTCTATTGTGAAGGGGCTGTGAGGTAACTGAAACCATAAGGCTAAAATTATTGACTAACTCCAGTTTTATTATTGTAAAGTTCCTCTTGATTTCCTTTATTTGGCTCCATTTGTTAATGTTAGTGACAGCAACTGTATGAGGATTGCATAACAGTTTATTTTTATTTAACATTGGTGTGTCTTTATATTTTGCGAATTTAATCATATTGTATTGTGTAATGTTGCTTGGTACGAAAGTTAAGTACAGTGACTTTGTGACTTTCTAAATTTTTATTTAATTAGTTACATTATCAGATCATATTTTTTTAAGTGACTTAAGTAGAAGCCAAGAAATTCGCATTTCTGTTTATTGTGTAGAAGTTTCATAAAACTATAATTTGTAAAATTGGCATGGAATGGTGAGACTTGCTAGGAGTATGTATATAGATTAACTCCTAGCATATATATATATATCTTTTTGTGTTGTTAAATAAAATACAGGGAACCTAAGTTTTTGGACTGTAACAAAATGGATGTGAGGGTGTGGAGTGTGACTATTGATGTTTGATGTTTCAATGGAGGACATGTAGCCCGGCATATGGTCCGATGGCAGGGTCTTGTGGAAAAATAATACTGGCTGAGAAACTCCTTGGTTCTGCTCAATGGAATTATGTTTAATAAGTTCCTGTGGACATTTTTCTTCAGTGCTGGTGTATCTTGCCAGTCCTGAAAGGTGTCATTGCAGAAGTTTGCCAGAATGAAATATATTTATAAGATTTTGTTGTACAGCATTTATGATTTTTGTCTTAGGATGATGGTCACAGTGACTGGGTGTCTTGTGTTCGTTTCTCTCCAAACCATTCCAATCCAATTATAGTGTCTGCTGGATGGGATAAAGTTGTAAAGGTGAGAACAGGTTTTTATGTTCTGGCTAAATTTGACAGTCACATGCTTATCTTGTGTTTATGCATGTACATCTGTTTCATGTCTTAGACCATGTCATTATATGAAAATATTTCCAACATGTAAAGGTTACTTTTTCCAAATACATGATTTGCCACAGTTGACATTAAAAACTGCAGTCAGGTTTCCATGGTGTCTCCACAGTGTGTCTCAAAAGAAGTTCCTAAATTCCAGTTGTTGTCATGAATACACTTTTTTTTTAAGCCTGGGTTGGCATGTTGGCATGAAAGGTGTTTTCATCATTGGGGGGGGGGCAGCTGCTGCCAAGGTTACTTCTGGTGTCTTGCAGCACTTGTGTATTTTCCTTCTTCTCACACCCTCTTTTTAGTGTATCTTGACAGTGCAATCCAGCCTCATGCTTGGTCATCCTACTGGCATGCTTCTCATATTTTGTGTATTTTCGGTTTTTATTTTGCCTTCAGTTTAATGTAAAAAGCATATTTTGTGTAAAAATCCAACAAATGCAGTAATATATGTTAATACCACTTTATTCGCACTGTTACACTCCTCCATATTTCAGCCCTCAGGGGGCCATTCTCAGGGAGGACTGATACATTTCGTGGGTAGGGTAAACAAAACTTGACACATGCCACGTAACACACAACACACTGCTCTTTAATCTCATATTTACATCTGAACACATATTTTGTTGACCCTGCTTGTGCAATGTATCAGTACACCCTGAGGATGGCCCCTTGAGGGCTACAACCTGTAGGAGAGTAATAGTGTGAATAAAGTAGTATTAACATATATTAGTGCATTAGTCTTATTTGTATGTCAAATAGTGACATTAGCACACTGATATGAAGAAGATAATGTAATGTGTACTTCTGCACACACTTGGCTTGAGAAAAAAATTTGTTTTGTTTATCCGTTACAATTACTTCGAAGTTTGTTTTAATTTTTTTTTTTCCCCCTTTCTTTTCCTTTTGTTGAGTTGGACAGAGAGGAGTTAAAAATGAGAATAACATTAAGAAATAGTATTTTCTACAGTATTGGTACTTGCTCTGTGTTATTGTGCTCCATAAATTGCTGTATGTTGGACACATTTTTCAGGTGTGGAACCTGACAAATTGCAGGTTGAAGATCAACCACATTGGCCACACTGGCTATTTGAATACTGTTACTGTCTCTCCTGATGGCTCATTATGTGCTTCTGGTGGCAAGGTAAGAGTTTATTTTCTGATGTACTGTTATATTGAAATATTTTAGTGTCAGATTACTGTTAAGGAATCACTTTCATTCTGAATATATCACAGACCCCTTTAATTTGAACAGCTGCAAATATTTAACATCATGGTACCTGAGTGGTATGTATATTTTTGTCTTTGGGGCACATGAAATCTGTAATGCCAGCTAAAAGTAGAAACACAAGAAGCATTGCTTGCTAACATTTTGTCTTCTACACTCATGTATAGAACAGTCACCCAAATTGAAAATGGGTTAAGCACTCACCTCAAATCAAGGTAGTTATCTTGACTGTTCTCTTGGACAACTATCTTGACTGTTCTCTTGGACAACATCCAGCTACGCTCAAGTATGAAATGTACATAGCTGCATTCCAAAGCAGTCTGTACAAAAGTAATGTGAACAGGTTGTGGGCTGTCATGTGCTTCAGCCATAGCATACAGCTATTTAAATCTGATGTTTCTGGCCCACGGCCAGAACACTGTTCAGGTTGAGTGTTTGTTGTGGGATGTGCCCTTTGCAGATGAAGAGAACGTATGTTCAATAAGACTGTTTTCCCCTCCACCCATTAAATGTCAGAAACAGTCCTGTGGTTCCCAAGGCTTTTGAAAAGAAACTACATACCATTGAGAATCATCTCCATTACATCTATCATAAAACGATTTCCACAGATGTTAACATTAACGTTTTGTCAATTGTTATGCTGTTACATACCATTCAGACCCCGTCCTCAAGGATGCCCCCAGGACAGTCAATGGAGTTGAGTGAAAGTCTTCCACATCAACATCCAGCTCATCCTTGCCAAACCTGGACAGTTCAGTGACCTGTTTGGTGTCATATGTGTATATTGTTTATCTGAGCTGCTGGAGCTGGAAGGACTGCCGTGCATCAGTAGTGTAGCAGCATGTAGACAAGAATCACTGAAGATGATTTTTACTTGTGTTTACTACATTGTCCTTACAAGATCGTGGGTTAGGTGATCTTTTGTATCTTAAGGCATACTTATTGTAATTGTTGCATGTTACAGGATTGCAAGGCAATGCTGTGGGACTTGAATGATGGTAAACATCTTCACACTTTGGACCACAATGATATCATCACTGCTCTGTGTTTCTCACCAAACAGATATTGGCTATGTGCTGCGTTTGGACCCTCCATCAAAATTTGGGTAATATGTTTTTCTGTGTGTGTGTGTGTAAATTTCTTCAGAGTTTGGTAATCATAATCACAATAAATGACAGTTTATGTAAGTGCCTTGTGTTATGTCACTTCAAAGTTGCTTTGTTAGCAAATCCAGCATGTGACATGATGAAGTTATAAACATATTCATGAGAACCATGAGTGTGTGCGGATATGGGACTGACTCCACCTGCTGGATAGTTTTGGTTTAGTATTAAAAAGAAAAGAAAAAAAGAAGTAACTCTTCATGTCGTGGGAGAAACAAAACATAATGAACTTGAATTTGAGTGGAAATTCCCACTTATTCATGTGTCTGACTTGAGTACTCTGGTTATAGAGTGTTGTAAGGTCAACACTGCCAACTTGACCCTGCCATAAGCCACTTGAATTTAAGAGCTGTTTGCCAACATTCTATTTTAATACCATTCTGTTCATCTGTTGGTATCTGCTTCGAGAAGCATACCTGGAATTGATAGGGGATGGTTTGAAAAATGACAGTTGTTGCTTGCATGGAGAGTTTAAGGTTGTAAAAGTATTCTGGCTCAGACAAGCACATATTTCTTTGGTTTGTAGACTTCTGTTCTTTCCAGAAAGCGAAGCGAAGGCTTGAGAATGTGCCTGTACTCACACATTCTGCCTTCATAGGCATGCATGATGTATCTGTGCTGTGTTTGCGGGTTGGTTGCAGCAGGATACGGATCATTGATGGGCTGCCATGCAATGTAGTTGTACTTCAGGTTGCGTAACTCTCAGAATTCTGGACTAGTTGAGTAACTGTCAGCTTTTCAGGAAGGGACTGTTTTCTGTATAGTTGTGTGTTGTGATAATTTATATTGCTTTAAGTATTTCAATTTGCTGTACCATTGACATCTGCTGACAAGTGATTCCAAGCCTAACGATTGTACATGTCAGAAGGTTTTGAAGTTCTTAAAGGCTTTTAGAATAACCTCTAGTTTCTCTTGATTTGTCCTAATCACCTCACCGTTCTGTGTCAGGTTCTTGTTTTTCCATGTCACACTCGAGAATTTCAACTCTCAGCAGCTTGCAACTTATGTTTGCCCTTGTGAAGGTCTAGATGGATATTTTGGGATCAAGTATTCTGTCATGAAATTGAAAATGATTAGTCTCTTTACCTAGTAATCTCTGGCCTTTGCTGCAGTAGGTTTTAACTGTAAATTTTGTACTCTGCCAAAATTACCATGCAAAGTGGATTTCTGTTTTTAGGATCTGGAAAGCAAGGATATGGTTGAGGAGTTGCGTCCTGAAGTTGTGTCCCAAACAGCAAAAGCTGAACCACCTCAGTGTCTGTCTCTGGCATGGTCTACTGATGGTCAGACATTGTTTGCCGGTTATTCTGACAACACCATCAGGGTCTGGCAGGTGTCTGTCTCTGCACGTTAACTTTTAACGTGGAACAACAGAAGGGGCATTGATGTTTTATTGGCTTGTATGTAAGAACTTTTAAAATGTATTTTTAAAACCACGAATAAACAGCCTCAATCTTAAATGTCTTTTTCTTCCCAGGGTTTTATACTGAAGGTGGGACATTTGCATAATTTTACAGGTGCTTCTCTGCCTACAAACAAGCCGACTTCCAGAGAAGTCTGTTCATAAGTTAAATGTTACTCTTGACACCAAACATGCAAAGAAAATAACAGTGATGAACATTACACTTGTGGTGTGGTAAAGTCTTACTACATACCTTTAGATTATGATTTCTAGGTCACAGCGATTGGCTTTAAAAGTTTTGTAATCACCTTTAGAATAAGCATATGAACATACAGACAGGTTCATATCTACAAAAGTTCATGAGGTGAATGTAAGTGCAGAACTGCTCCGTACTGAAAAGGGTATTATTAGTTTGTAAAGATAATACCATGAACACCATGCATATTTGTTATGGTGCTTGGAAAATGACAATCTGTTCAGTATAGTGACTGTTTACAGCAATGGTTCCAACACTTTTATGTGTGTGACCCTAAAGTAGCAAATGGTACATCACCCACAACCCTACCATGGAAAGCATAATAGCCAGTGATATAGTATAAGAGAATTAATACTAATGTCTTTCCTTGAACACTACATAACTTTGCCATGTATTAAAAAAAAATTACATATTTAATGTTACTTGTCAAATCCAGTATTTTTGGGACAATATTAAATACATGAAACATGCAAGAAACAAATCTTTATTTAAAGAATTCATGCATATGCCGGTTAGACCAATTATTTGCTTCTAAATAAAAACGTGTGAATTTCATAATTATTGAGTTCTCCATAAAACCCTCTTGCAACCCTATGTCAGATCCCCCACAACCCTGATATGGGTGGTGACCTGTAGTTGGGAAACACTGGGATACAGGGTGCATGATGGAAGAATTTGGTTTCATTTGTTGGCAGGCAAAGACATCTTCCTTTTCAGGCCGTCCAAATTAGCTCTGCGGCCCGCACATTTTCCTGTCCAGTGGGCACTGGATTAAAATGGCCAGGACATAATGACATTGCTCCACTTTACATCTTCATGGTTGGTGCTGAAGGACAGGGACTACAGTGTACATAAAACTTGCATTGATCCTGGTATGTTGCTTAAGATGAAAGCAAGATTACAAGTAATGGCTGGGAGAAGTATGTGATAGTATTATGGTGTGTTTTCATCATAGTATGATTAGTATTTTCAAAACATGTAACTGAATATAAGGTGTCCCTCAGCTCTCTTTCTCAGATGATGAATTCTTGTCGCCTATTCAGGTAAATACAGTATAGTTACACGCATTCACCAACAACACATCAGTGCAGAATTAAGGTTGTAAAAGCTTGGGGTATCACTGAACAGGTAATACACAATGGGTGATACTAGTGGCAGATTATGGGAGAGGTAAGGTACAAGTCTCATTGTGCTATATACAGGTGTCACAGGAGGAAAGGACCAAACTTCGGGAGGGTGTTCCTTATGTTAAACTATACCGATATAAACCAAAACACCTATATCCAAAGTTGAACGGTTAC
>JGI20166J26741_11438807_pt1 | contig 13691 bp, 17 predicted proteins | sample TergutCu122P5_FD_26741 | JGI IMG/M metagenome (IMG submission 26741)
GATTGGGCAATATGTGGGTTATTCCAAAGGGAGCGCCGAAGCCCCGGGACGGAAGATATAAAAACGGGCGGGTTCCGACCAAAGACAAGACGGGAGAAAAACAAAATGGTCGCCTCTAAAAACCCCCTTCCCCCCATTCACAAAATATGGTATAATTACAATATAAAAGTACGGTAAATAAGGGGCGACAGCTTCTGTTTATACACGGAAGCCGTTTTATTTATTGCTGACATGGTATTATTATTTCCTTATTTAATATGAGGATTGAATCGCAGTCCCAGCCGTATAATTTCCAGCATAGTCCTTCCATACACTCCACGGATTCATCACCGCTTATATCCACTTGAATAGCGTCCACTCCATCTGCTGCCAGCTTTTCAAAATCAAGGCACACCCACGCTGGTATACTTATGTTATATGCTTGTTTTGCTTCCGGTAAACCGCGCAGCTGGTCTGCCGAGCTGAGTATCAAAATATTGGCGTTTTCGGTCAGTGTGAAATGGAATGAGTTTTTTAACCCTTCCAATTGGAAATCGTTACTTACACACCATTCCTTCCAACAGAATTTTGCGTCCAAAGGCGAAGCCCATAACCCGCCTTCCGGTTTTACAAAAAACGGTTTGTTTATTATCGGCTTGAATTTATTGGGGTCATATTGTGATGCACCATAATGGATGTAAACCATCGCACAAGCACTTCCTTTATCTGTAAGTATTTTAAACGCTGCCTGGAATAAAGTCAAGTAAAAATCCGCTTTATAACGTCGCAAATATTTTTGTTGACATGTGCGAAATATTCTGCTATACTATCATTGTCTCGTGGAGAGCATCGCTCTACAGGCCGCCGACGGCTCGGCGGGAGTGGATTGAAACGAAAATAATGCTGTAAAGAACATGGTTACTACTTTGGGTTTTGAAAATCCTTTAGTAGCAACAAAGGGAAAAGAGCCTGAAAAAGGCTCTTTTTCTTTTCGTAAAACATCATGGCCGGTGTATGTCAGTCGCCCCAACTAATCAACTTCCAACCTCTCCACTCATAGATAGGATTATGAGCGCGTTTACCCGATATGGAACGCCGTAGTTCAGTCAATCCAGATTTCAGTTGCGACGGCTTAAGGCCGTATTCCTGGGCGTGTTCCCGCATAAAGAGTTCCAGATTACGAATATGGTGTTCTTTGCCATCAGGTGATTGCAGAACCCAAGATTTTGCGCTATGGTGCGTCTCAAATGGGCCATTTTTTGGATTCACAGGGACATTCTTGTCTGGATCAATAATTTTGTTCATCAAATCATATTGCCTTTTACATTGCATTGAACAAGTCATTCTTTTCGAACTTTCAGGGCGATAAAACTCCTCCCCGCACACAGCGCATATTTCGCGTGGGCGCTTTCTGGGTCGTTTGTGCCGGGGGGTCGGGTTAATGCCCTCGATAACTAAGTTTCGAGCATACTCAGATGCTGTAATTCCTGCGGCGTTGGCTTTTTCTTCGAGCAAAGCCCTGTCAGCAGGCGATAAGCGAAAAAATACAGTTTCGCTTATTGTGGGTTTATTTTCCTCATACGGTAGGATATCATCTAAAATTTTTGTCTTGGCTTCCAGATAAGCCGCTTCCGCCTCCGCAGTTGTGGAATATGATCCCAAATAATAAGATTTACCTTTATAACTTATATTAGCCATCCACTTATTGGTAGCTTTATTCCATGATACGCCACGTATACCAGATTTACTGCCTTTACGTGGTTTGGCAGACCTTATTTTAGATAGATTAGTGCCATCTTTTGTCCCGGTTTTGGCCAAAACTGTTTCTCGTGAATGTTTACGCTGCAAGCAACCACAACTTTGCGTCCGACCTGACAATAGTGACGGACGGGCGACTGTTTTACGTGTGCCACATGCGCAAACACATGTATAGAATATATGCCCGCAATATCTGTGAGAGTATCCCTCGACAAAAAGATCTCCGAACTGCTGGCCTATTAAATCGTTTGGATTTGATTTCATATGGTTCGTCTGGGTCGAAGCCTCATTGAGTACATAAACGCTTTGGTTAGTATAACTTTCTTCATGGCCGACCTCCTGTGCTAGTAATATTCGATCTTGTATCAATAGAATATCAGCGCTCTTTTTCTTTGTTATTCCAGATATCAGCCTAGATTAATGTCTTTAATAACCAAATTTTGGACATATTCAGATGTTGTAATTCCAGAGGTGCTGGCTTTTTGTTCGAGCAGAGCTTTGTCAGAAATTGACAAGCGCAACAATACAATATCAGTTACCATAGTTTCGTCATTTTTCCGATCTGGCGAAATGCCTGCTAAAATTTTGGCTTTGGCTTTTAGATAAGCGGCTTCTGCTTCTTCGGTTGTGGAATAAACACCTAAATTATACGTTTTTCCTTTATAGCCAATATTGGCCATCCATTTTTTGGCAGGCTTGTTCCATGATACGCCGCGAATACCTGATTTACTCGTTGAAAGCGGCCTGGTCTCCTTTAGTTTAGATAGATTAGTACCATTTTGTGTCCCCGTACATACCAAAACCGTTTCCCGCGACCTCTTACGTTGCAAACATCCGCAGCTTTGCGTTCTGCCAGACAATAACGCATAACATACAACGGTTTTACGCGTCCCACATGAACAAACACATGTATAATACGGCTGCCCATGATCTGTGTGAGAGTACCCCTCAACATAGAGATTGCCGAACTGCCGCCCAGTTAAATCGTCAATTTTTGATCCCATATGGCTGAGAGGGGTCAAATCCCCACTGGTAATCCAAGCAACTTTCGCATACGATTTTGTCGCCGTCCTCTGGGTCGTAAGAGGCCTCAAGGATTTTCCACGCCTGTAGGTTGTCGGCGTTAATCTCTTTCGCGGTATTGGCGGCTGTTATAATAGCGTCCTGTAAAAATCCGCCGTTTAAATCACCAGGCCATACAGGTTCCAGACTATCATCTGTCATAACCTGCACGTTGTATCCGCTTGGTGCGTTTGTCAAAATAACTTTCTTCATGACTGACCTCCTTCAATAGACGTATTCCTGATGTACTCGGATACAGAAACCCCCGACGACCTAGCCTTTTTTTCGATTGTTGCTTTGTCGGTTGGTGTTAGGCGGACATATACTACTTCGCTCGCTGTTTCTTTGGACTTATTTAGTCCATATAATGGATAGTAATATTCCGGCATCGGAATACCGCGAAGCTTGCGCGGGTGATAACCATGGTAAGGCGTTAGATCATCTTGGACAAGCGTTCTGCAAGGTGTTATATAGGCCAGCCTGAGACCGATGCCGGTGACGTCTATAACATAGTGATACGGCAGCGTTTCCACTAGCCACGCTCCATTGATAGTCATATAGCATCCTCCTGTTAGAATTGTACTGCGGAGATTGACCGCCGATATTGTGATTGTACTACGTGTCGCACATAATGTCAATGGATTGCGAAAAGATACAATGGTAAGTTGTGGGAATTACTATTGACATAGCAGAAATACATAGTACAATGGATTTATCGCATATGCGGTATGAGTATACTTTGGAAAAGTGAGGATGGGTTACAGATATGAACGCTACGCTCAGAAAATGGGACTTTGAAAAGCACAAATACGAAACCGTCGAAAATGTGTACTGTGTGGAGCTTATGCCGCCGATTTTGAGTAAAATACAGTGCGTGAACTGCGGCAAAGAAATGCTATGCGGTGACTCGTATACTTCATACCAATGGCAGGATGAGATAGGTTTTGGCTATCGCATTTGTCCGACGTGTTACGAGGCGGAACTGGCGCAGCGCGGAATGCCTTGGGTTCGTCTTGGTTCTCAACATTCCGAATATGAGTCTTGAAAAATTGATATCCGCATGTTATAATTACTAATGTCAGGAAAACCTTGGCAATACGGCTGGCAAGGGCCGGAAAGGAGAACAATGTGGAAACGATTATGACAGATTACCAATTCAGAGCGATTTTGAAAATGATCCTGCGGATCGTTGACAAAAGCGATAGCAAAGAGGAAATATCCAAGCAGATAAGCGACATTTTAGACGAGCAAAAAAACAAAAGCTCCGATTGACACAAAACCGGAGCGAGTTTGACATAAGGGGCGGAACTTGCCACCGCTCCTAATAAATATGTAATAACACAACAAGTCTTAAAAACATACAGGAGAGAATAATTTGGAAGATAAAAACCCTTTGTTGCCGGTCAAGTCCGATTTCGTATTCAAACTGATCTTCGGCGACCAGAGAAACGTTGACATACTCGCCGGATTCCTAAACTCAGTTTTGGACATTCCCAATGAGGAATATGAGCGGCTGACCATCGTCGATCCACATGTGAAGAAGGAATCGGAAAACGATAAATACGGAATACTGGATGTAAAGGTTCATACCAAAAGCGGGCAGGTTATTCACGTTGAAGTCCAGCTTTGGTTCGTCCCGGAGATGAAGGAACGCTCCGTCTATTATCAATCAAAAATGATAACGGAGCAGCTGTCCTCCGGCAAGGATTACTCGCTGATAAAACGGGTGGTGTCTATCATCATAACGGATTATGAGCTCATCCCCGGAGACGATGACTACCACCACCAATTCCGTTACCGTACCAAAAACGGTACGGAGTTCACAGACCTGACAGAAATAGACACCCTGGAGCTTTCCAAACTGCCGCCCGACGCGGACAATTCGGATTTATGGTATTGGATGAAGTTTATTAACTCTGACGACAGGGAGGTTATGAACATGATCGCAGAGAAAAGCCCGCAGATGAAAAAGGCCGTCGGCGTCCTGATGGAGCTGTCGGCTGACGAACGCAACCGTATGCTCTTTGAAGAGCGCGAGAAAGCCAGGCGGGATATTGCGTCCATGATGGGCGGGGCAGAGCGTAAGGGACGTACCTATGTTGCTCGCAACTTGTTAAAAATGGATATGCCGATCGATAAAATAATTGAAGTAACCGGCTTAACCCGTACAGAGATAGAGGCCCTGTTAAAAGTTAATTAACCGCTGAGTGTTGAAAAGTTTTTTGATCGGTTTAAGACAATGATAATAAAGATAATAATATGTATGGAGTGATAATAATTGGAATTATATTTAACCGCAAGCGTAAATGGAAAAGTTGTCACCGAAGAAGAAAAAAGGCATATTAAGTTTAAGAGCGATGTAATATCGAGGATTAAACGAAATAAATGAGAGAATTGAGAATAATCAAATAATTTCACGAGATGACTATCCTCCAAGGGATCGCTTATAATGTGCAATAATTGTTCACGTTTTCATGCCAGTCCTCAGAGGACAGCATCCCTATTTTTTAGCCGGAATATGAACATTTATTAGCATAAAATCCAGGAATATCGCCATTTTAAGGTATTCCTGGATTTTTATTAGTTATAACTGTAATATATGTACAGTCGGAGTGCCGACGGTCGTGGACGCGGCGACGCTCGTCAACGACACGCTGGATAAGTTCCTTGAGGCCATAGCCAGCGAGGACTGGGACAACCCCGCCCTTTACGACATGCTGCGCTCGCTGGAAAACAGCGACAAACACGACCTCATACGCGGCGTGCTGGAGCCTTATGCCGGGAATATGTTCGTGACGCCGAAGGACGTGGACGCCGTCATCGAACGGCTGGCCAGCATCATATCCAACGGCCTGAACATCGCCCTGCACCCCGGCCTGACCGTCGCCGATCTAAACAGGTTTTTGGGGTGACAGAGGCCGGAAACCAGAGGCCAGAGGCCAGATAAAACCGGCACCGTAGGGCGGGGGCTCTGCTCCCGCCGCCCACCCATACACTGCCATTACCCGGCACCGTAGGGGCGGCCCTGCGTGGCCGCCCTCCCGCGGCGCGCAGCGCCGCAAGGTCTGCCACGCCCCACACCAGTTACCCGTAAGGCGCGATGCCCACATCGCGCCGCGCCCCGAAGTCGGAACGGTCAAGACCGTTCCCTACAGCGCCGGTTTTATCTGGCCTCTGGCTTCTGGCCTCTAGCACGTAGGGGCGGCCCTGCGTGGCCGCCCTCCCGCGGCGCGCAGCTCCGCAAGGTCTGCCCCGCCCCACACCGCAAAACCGGAACCGTAGGGCGGGGGCTCTGCTCCCGCCGCGTCCAATCTGTAGGGCGCGGTGCCCACACCGCGCCGTCATTGCGAGGGCGGAAGGCCGCCGTATCACGCCCGCAGACGCCCGAAGCAATCCAGTCACATGTGCGTAAAGTGACCGCACTAGATTGCTTCGCCCGTTTACTGTATCAAATATGAAGTGATTTTGGGCTCGCAATGACGGGGTGAATGGTGCGGGTGCTTGCAGCCGCGTCGTTACGGCGGCGGAACGATCAAGACCGTTACCTGCAGCAATGGTTTTATCTGGCCTCTGGCTTCTGGCCTCTGGCCTCTGGCACGTAGGGGCGAACATTGTTCGCCCGCTCTGGTTTGCGGCGGCGGAACGGTCAAAAACGTTCCCAGCAAAACGATGTTGCATATTTCCGGCGTTTATGGTAAAATAATATCAGTGTTTCCAAGAATTAACACATAGGCGGTATTTAATGAAGGCCATAATCACGGTTTTGGGCAAGGACAGGGTCGGCATAATCGCCCGGGTGTGCGTGTATCTGTCCGATAACGGCATTAACATCCTCGATATAAACCAGACAATAACGGGCGGCTATTTCAACATGATGATGATCGTCGATATGCCCCGCGCGGACAGCGAATTCGGCCGCCACGCGGACGCTCTCGCGGGCCTCGGCGCGGATATCGGCGTCGAGATACGCCTGCAGCACGAGGACATCTTCAATTCTATGCACAGGATATAGGTAAGCGATGATTTCATACAATGTTTCATACAATGAAATAAGAGAAACAAACAGAATGATCGACGAGGCGAACCTCGACGTGCGCACGATCACGATGGGCATCAGCCTGCTGGACTGCGCCGACGCCGATATCGGGCGCTTCAACGAAAAGGTATACGAAAAGATAACCCGGCGCGCGCAAAACCTCGTGCGCGTCGGCGAGGATATCGGGCGGCAGTACGGCGTGCCCATAGTGAACGAGCGCATCGCCGTCACCCCGGTGGCCATAGCGGCGGCGGGGACAAACGCGGATTCTTACGTCAGCGTGGCGCATACGCTGGATCGCGCCGCGGCGGAAACCGGCGTCAACTTCATCGGCGGTTTCTCCGCCTTGGCGCACAAGGGCTATTCAAAAGGCGACAGAATACTGGTGGGCTGCCTGGCGGAGGCGCTCGCTTCGACGGAGCGCGTCTGCGGCTGCGTAAACGTCGGCAACACTCGCAGCGGCGTGGATATGAACGTCGTGCGGGACATGGGCCGCGTCATAAAGGACATGGCTTACCTGACGCGTGAAAACGGCTCCATAGCCTGCGCCAAGTTCGTCGTGTTCTGCAACGCGGTGGAGGACAACCCGTTCATGGCCGGCGCGTTCCACGGGGTAGGGGAGAAGGACGCGCTGATAAACGTCGGCGTCTCCGGCCCCGGCGTCGTCCGCAACGCCCTGAAAGAAGCCAGGGGCGCGGATTTTGAGACCCTCTGCGAGACGATAAAGCGCACCGCGTTCAAGATCACCCGCGTTGGCCAGCTTGTGGCGCAGGAGGCGGCGGGCCGGCTCGGCGTCCCGTTCGGCGTGATCGACCTCTCCCTCGCGCCGACGCCCGCCGTCGGCGATTCCGTCGCGGAGATACTGCGCGAGATGGGCCTGGAACAGCCCGGCGCGCCCGGCACTACAATGGCCGTGGCCATTTTAAACGACAACGTGAAAAAGGGCGGCGTGATGGCCTCTTCATATGTGGGGGGCCTGAGCGGCGCGTTTATACCCGTCAGCGAGGACAGGGGCATGATAGAGGCGGTATCCATTGGCGCGCTCACGCTCGAAAAGCTGGAAGCCATGACCTGCGTGTGTTCCGTCGGGTTGGACATGATAGCGGTGCCCGGTGACACGCCCGCGGAGACCATCAGCGGCCTCATCGCAGACGAAGCCGCGATTGGCATGATAAACGGCAAGACCACCGCCGTGCGCGTGATTCCGGCATACGGCAAGGCCGTCGGCGATACGGTTGAATTCGGCGGGCTTTTGGGCTACGCGCCCGTCATGCCCGTCAACCGCTTCTCCTGCGCGGATTTCATCAACAGGGGAGGGCGCGTCCCCGCGCCGATACATAGTTTTAAGAACTAGATTGCGGGTCAAGCCCGCAATGACGAAGGAGGATACATCATCGGGATTTTGGATAATCTGGAGCCAGCGGCGGTTTTCCGCTGTTTTGAGGAAATTTCCGCTATCCCGCGCGGTTCCGGCAATGAGGCGGGCATAGCGGGCTATCTGATAAACTTCGCCAAAGATAAAGGGCTGTGGGCGCATAAGGACACGTATAACAACGTGCTGATACGAAAGCCGGGTTCCCCGGGCCGCGAAAACGAGCCGCCCGTCATCATTCAGGGCCATTCTGACATGGTCTGCGAGAAAAACGCCGGTATTGAGCATGATTTTGATAAAGACCCTATCGGCCTTGTCGCCGATGGAGACGTGATACGCGCGCGCGGCACAACGCTCGGCGCGGATAACGGCGTCGGGCTGGCTTACGCGCTGGCGCTGCTTACGGATGATTCGCTTTCGCACCCCCCGCTGGAGGCATTGTTTACAGCCCAGGAGGAAGCCGGCCTGGTCGGCGCGTCTAATTTCGATTACGGCCTGGTTCGGGCGAAGCGCCTGATCAACCTGGATTCGGAGGAAGAGGGGGTTTTCCTGGCCGGCTGTTCCGGCGGCGCGCGCGCGGATGTTAGAATCCCCGTGATCCGGCAGGATAAGCCGAACGATTACGTCGTGTCCGAGATATTCATCAAGGGCCTGAACGGCGGCCATTCGGGCATGGATATAGATAAAGGCCGCGCAAACGCCAACCTGCTGATGGCCCGCGTTTTGAACGAGGTTTTGAAAGAACCCTCGCTTCACGGGGTTTTGCTCTGCGATATCGCGGGCGGCTCGCAGGACAACGCCATACCCAGGGAATGCCGGGCCTGTATTGCCTTTGACAAACGCGGCGAAGCGCGGATTGCCGGCATAATAAAGAAATATGAACAGATTTTTCGAAGCGAATACCGAATAAGCGACCCCCTGATAGAAATTAATATAAATGAGCACAGCGCCGGCTTATCGGCGTTTTCGCCCGAAACGGCGGAAAAGCTCGTCCGCGCGCTGCTAACGCTGCCCTGCGGCGTGCAGGCCATGAGCCAGGATATCCCGGGACTGGTTGAGACTTCGAACAATATCGGCGTTGTGAAGCTCATCAGCGAAGGCGGCAAGGAATACGCCGAGATATCGTCGGCCCCGCGCAGCAGCGTCGAATCGCGCAAGGCGTTCGTGCTGAGCCGGATAAGGGCCGCCGCGGAGGGCGCGGGCGCGGATATGACGGAGCACGGCGAATACCCCGGCTGGGAGTACAGCCCGCAATCGCCGCTGCGGGAAGCCTGCCTCGCGTGTTATAAGGAACTGACCGGCGCGGACGGCGCGGTCGCCGCGGTGCACGCGGGCGTCGAATGCGGCGTGTTCGCCAGGCATATCGAAGGGCTGGACGCGGTGTCCTTCGGCCCGAACGTCCACGGCGCGCATTCCCCGGACGAATGCCTGGAAATCGCCTCGGCGCGGCGGGTGTGGGAGTTTTTGCTGAAACTGCTGGAGAGGATTTAGTAAAAGGAGATTGGTTATTTTAATGAAAGAGGACGAGGATTCGCCTTTAGAACAGAAGGACATGTTTGAGGATGTGCGCGCGGCGCTGGAGCAAAACCAGTTCGTCGAGATGCGCCGCCTGCTGATAGAGCTGAACAACGCGGATATCGCGCAGTTTCTGGAGGAACTCGAAGGCGACGCGCGCACGCTGCGCATATTCCGCCTGCTGCCAAAAGACCGCGCGGCGGACGTTTTCGCGTATCTGCCCGCGGATACGCAGATGCAGATTATCGACGGCGTAACGGATATGGAGCTCAAGAGCATCATCGACGACCTGTTCCTGGACGATACCATTGACCTGATCGAGGAAATGCCCTCGAACGTCGTCACGCGCGTGCTGCAAAACGCCAACGAGGAGACGCGCACGCTGATCAACCGCTTCCTGCAATACCCGGAAGACAGCGCCGGCAGCATAATGACCATAGAATACGTAGACCTCCGGCGGGGCATGACCGTCCGGGAGGCCATTGAGCGCGTCCGCCGGACGGCCGTCGATAAAGAGACGATCTACACATGCTATGTCGTGGACGAACAGAACCGGCTGGAGGGCGTGGTCAGCGTGCGCTCGCTGCTGCTGCACGGCGACGCCGAGCTGATCAGCGACCTTTACGAGGATAACGTCGTTTACGTCAAAACGACCGACGACCAGGAAACCGTGTCCCACACGTTCAGAAAATACGACCTGCTCGCCATGCCCGTCGTCGATAACGAAAAGCGGCTCGTGGGCATTATAACCGTGGACGACATCGTGGACGTCATCACCGAGGAGAACACGGAGGACTTCGAGAAGCTGGCGGCCATTCTGCCCTCCGAAACGCCGTACCTCAAAACCGGCGTGCTTCGGCTGGCCGCAAATAGAATTGTCTGGCTCATTGTGCTGATGTTCCTCGCCACCATAACGCAGTACATAATTTTGGCCAACCCGACCCAGATACTCGTGCAGATCATGCTGTTGAGCTTCATCCCGATGCTTATGAGCGTCAGCGGCAGCGCGGGCAACCAGAGCTCGACGCTGATAGTGCGCGGGCTGGCGCTGGGCGAGATAGAGCCGTCTGATGTCTGGGGCGTCATCTGGCGTGAACTGGGCGTTAGCCTGATCGTCGGGACGATACTGGCGCTCATCACGTTCGCGCGCATCTGGCTGTTTAACGCGGATATCACGATGGCGCTGACGGTTTCGCTTAGCCTGGTCATAACCATCGCCATCGCCAAGGTAATCGGCGCGGTTTTGCCGATTTTGGCCGTACAGCTTAAAATCGACCCGGCCATCATGGCCGCGCCGCTCATATCAACGATTATCGACGTTTGCTCGCTCATAGCCTATTTCGCCGTGGCTTCGGCCGTCCTTCGCGCGTGAAACCGCTGCTCTATGTGATAGGCGGGCCCACGGCCAGCGGCAAGACCGCCCTGGGCGCGGCGCTGGCCGAAAAGCTCGGCGGCGTCGTAATTTCCGCCGACAGCCGGCAGGTCTACAGATATATGAATATCGGCACGGCCAAACCGACGCCGGAGGAAACGCGCGGCGTTCCGCATTATATGATCGACGTGCTGAACCCGGACGAGGCTTGCAGCGCCGCGCTGTATAAGGAAATGGCGGAAGTTTATCTGAAACGCGCGTACGAAAGCGGCAGGCAGCCGGTGATCGTCGGCGGAACGGGCTTTTACATAAACGCGCTGGCCGGCGGCACGCGTTTTGAAGCCGGTTCCCGCGATAATGACAGCGATTTGCGTTCTGAATTTTACGCCTACGCCGAAAACCACGGCGCGGCCGCGCTGCACGCGCTGCTCAAACAGGCGGACGAAGCCGCTTACGCGTCCATCCACCCGAATAACGTCCGGCGCGTCGTGCGCGCCCTGGAATACAACCGGCTGACGGGCCGGCGCATATCGCTCGACAGTCAGGCGGAAAAAACCAGAGCGGCCGCCGATTGCCCGTACAGGCTAGTGTTTATAGCGATAGACACCGAGCGGGCGGCGCTTTACAGCCGCATAAACGCCCGCGTGGACGCGATGTTCGAAAAGGGCCTGGCCGAAGAGGTGCGCCGGCTGCTGGAAGCCGGCTACGGCCCCGGCCTCGTCTCGATGCAGGGCATTGGCTACAAGGAGACCGTTCTCTATCTCAAAGGCGAAATAAGCCTGGAGGACGCCAAAACCTCGATAAAAACCGGCACGCGGCGCTACGCGAAGCGCCAGCTCACCTGGTTCCGCCGGCAATGCGACGCGGTTTGGATGGAGCTGAACGAAAACGGCATAGAAAAGGCCGTTGCGGATATTTTGGATAAAGGGGCGAGAGCATGAACAAAGGATTCCAGGAGCAGATCCTCAGCGCGGCCGTCAAGGAGGGCATGAACGTCGTCATCTATCTGACCAGCGGCTTTCAGATCCGCGGGGTGATCAAGGGCTACGACAGCTACGTGATCATCATCGAGAGCGAGGGCAAGCAGCAGATGGTCTACAAGCACGCCGTCTCGACGATAGCGCCGGGCAGGTTTATCAAACTGAGCTTCGGCATGGGCTTTAGGGAAAATAGCGCGGAGGACGTTAACGGGGAGTAATGAACAGCATTTTAAGCGAATACTACACCAAAAACCTTGGCATCGGCGGCGACGTCCTAACCCTCGCCGAAACCGCGGAGCGCGAGCTGGCCGCGCGGTTCGCCGCCGCCGAGGCCATCGGCGAATACAACCAGCTCAAGGTCTTGGACGCCATGCGCAAAAACCGCCTGAGCGAGGCCCATTTCGCCGCCACCACCGGCTACGGCTACAACGACATCGGCCGCGAATGTACCGAACGTATATTCGCGGACGTTTTTTGCGCGCAGTCCGGCCTGGTGCGCCCGCAGATCGTCTCCGGCACGCACGCGCTCTCCCTGGCAATGGCCGCGAACTTAAAACACGGTGACGAACTGCTCTCCGCCACCGGCAGACCGTACGACACGCTCTGCGGCGTGATCGGTATTCGCGCCGCAAGGGGCAGCCTGGCCGAAAACGGCGTGGCTTACAGGCAGGCAGACCTCAAAGCGGACGGCTCGCCGGATTTCGAGGCTATCAAAGCCGCCATAGGCCCTAAAACGCGCATGGCCGCAATCCAGCGCTCAAAGGGCTACGCCTGGCGCAAATCCTTGTCCGTCAAGGATATCGCGGATATCATCGAATGCGTCAAGCGCGTGGACAAGCATATCATCTGCATGGTCGACAACTGCTACGGCGAGTTCGTGGAAGCGCGCGAACCCTCCGAATACGGCGCGGACCTGGTCGTGGGCTCGCTGATCAAGAATCCCGGCGGCGGCATCGCCCCGTCCGGCGGGTACATCGTCGGCTCGGACGAGTGCGTCGAAAACGCGGCGTGCAGGCTGACCGCGCCCGGCCTGGGCAAAGAGCTGGGCGCGTCGCTCGGGCACACGCAGCCCATATTGCAGGGGCTGTTCCTCGCGCCAAACGCCGTCTGCGGGGCCGTCAAAGGCGCGATATTCGCGGCAAAACTGGCCGAATCCCTCGGCTTCGCCGCCAACCCCGCCTCGTCCGAAACCCGCTCGGACATCGTCCAGGCCATACGCATGAACAGCGAGGCGCAGCTGCTGGCCTTCTGCGAGGCCATCCAGAAAATGTCCCCGGTGGACAGTCACGTCAAGCCCGTCCCGTGGGACATGCCGGGCTACGGCTGCCCGGTCGTGATGGCGGCGGGCACGTTCGTCTCCGGCGCCTCCATCGAACTCAGCGCCGACGCCCCCATCCGCGAACCGTACACCGCCTTCTTCCAGGGCGGCCTCTCCTGGTTCCACGCCAAAGCCGGGGTAATAGCGGCGCTGAACGCGGCGGCGCGGGTGTCGTAGGGCATATAATCGGCAGCACAGAAAAGTATTGAAAATTCCGGCGAAAGTAGTATAATAGTATCAGGCGGTGAGAGAATGACGAACGAGGGAATATCTGGAAATAACCCTCATATATTGCCTGA
>JGI20166J26741_11438919_pt1 | contig 13689 bp, 9 predicted proteins | sample TergutCu122P5_FD_26741 | JGI IMG/M metagenome (IMG submission 26741)
ATATTTTAATACATAATTCACTATAATTGTAACCTTGTACATATTATTACTTATACTTACTTTAATCATAGTACTTTAATTGTTAATGTAGCTATCCTATTATGCTACAATAAGGCACAACTTATGTACACTTGCTTTACATATTTATGCTAAATGTATAAATGACTAGTTCCACATCTGTATGAGATCAATGGAATGTGAAATAAATAAAAAAAAAAAAATGAAAAAATAAGATGACTCCACAGTTGTCAGTTTTTAGGAAAATATCTATGCCAGATATGTTTAACTTTGTTTGTGATTGTAATATGAGCCCCTATTTTTCATTGATTGAATTATAATAAAAATTATCTTATATTCAGGTACATGTGATAGTTTTAAGGTTTTTGTTGTCACAGGTGGTGTGACTGCCCTCATGGCATTGCTACTGAACTGACTTTGTAGATAATGTATTGAACATATTGTGACTGGTTTAAGTTTTATCAGTTTGCAGGCCATGGGCATTTAGGTGTAACTACTACACTTTTTTTATTACTGTGGACTATATTTTAATTAATACCTGTCTACTTGTTAGTTAATGTTTGGTTTAAGCCACCTGTTCAGCTTGGCAGATGCATCATTAATTCAGTATTGCAACAGATCACTTTTGGGGTGATACATAGTGATACAAGTGTCATCAGCAAAGAGTATAGGTTGTAATTCCAAATTCAGGGTTTGTGGTAGACTGTTAAAATGTATATGAGAAAGAGCAGGAACAAAGTACAGAACCCTGAGGAACTCCATGCTTTACAATACCCCAGTATGGTGATGAATAACCTAGTAACTCAGAGAACTGAAGAGTTGTACTTTGAGATTTGGAGTTGTTGTGGCAGTGAACATGAAGATTATGGTCACTTAAGTTTTGACATAGTGTATTATTTATTTATGGTTTGTTCAGTGACACTGTTAGTATTTCATACTATATTACATCAGTAATAGGGAAATTAATGAATATTGAATTGGAAGGATGTGGAAGGAAGCAGTCATGGCCTAATTGGAAGCACTGTACAGTAGTGGAATTTGCCTGAAGGGATGGAGGAAAACCACCAAAAAAACATTTAGGTGAGCCATTCTCGGAGCTGAGATTTTAACCTTGGATCTCCTAAGTACAACGCAGGTGTGCCAACAAGTTAACTGCAATGTTGGTTGGGTAGAAAGGTACCAGCATTTTGTAGGAGGTTGCTGCTTTCAGTTGGTCATCACTTTTCTGCCCTGATGATGGAGGCAGCAGGGTTCTCTGAAGCCTAAAAGCCCAACATATTTTTAAAGATCCCTCATTTGTGTTTTGGTTTCATAGGTTTAAATTAGGTGTACAGTAATTGTGCTTGTTCCTCATTGTTTCAACATTCCTATTCTTGTATGAAGAAGGGTGTCACAAAATGGAAATGATGGGGGGGGGAGGTGTTAAGAACACAGGTATTATAATGGAAGCAACAAAGTCAGTGTGCATTTTGAGGTTCTGAAAGCAGTGTTGATCAAGGTTCATGTTTTCTGGGATAGGATACCCTTTTGTCTGGTAAACAGTAACAAACATTTCAGAGGAACATGCTTCTTCCATCTGCAGTATACTGCACCAATTAGTAGCATTTACTCTTCTTGGACTACCCTGATAGAGACAGAAAGCTTATCCATAGTCGGTAACTATTTACCAACCAACATTTTGTCATTTCCCAGAAGAGTAGAATTTTTAACAAATTCAGTATAAGTAGAACTCTGTGCTTTGTGAAAAAGGTGTAATTCAGACATACCTTTGCATATGACCAGAAAAAAACTGTACTTCAGTATAGTAATTACATCATTTTTCATTGTACTGTAGAGGATGCATACCAGCAACAAGCAGTCATAGATGGTGAAGCATCAAAGTTGGATATATTGGACACAGCTGGACAGGTAAGCCTGAATTTATTAAATGCCAGTTACAGTGCTGCTATGAGTAAGGCACACTTTTGTGAATACATCAGAATGCTCCATGCCCATGTCAGTCTTTGTGAGCACTTTATTTACTTTCAATGGAGACTGTTTGAGTAAAAGCTTGATAATTATTTTTGGTCCTACCTGACAAACATGCTATTATGTTTTATATTTCCAGGTGTTGCATAATTTATAAACAAGGACCAAAAATGTTAAGGTCACAAATCCCCCCATATTGAAGAATTAGTACTGAAGAAGCCTTGCCACACTCCCTTTTGCCAGTCTTTGCACCCTAAAATTATAGATGTAGTTACTGCTGTTACCTAAAATATAACACTTCATTCATTCATTATAATATAACTCAACATTATAGGATAGAAAGAAAGGTTGCCGTCCACTGCATTGACACATTCAGCACTGAGAATTTAATTATTTGAATATGTGGGACAAGTGACCATGACTAGACACACCAACAGTTGTGTTTCAATTGGAAAAACAAGTTTTTTAATGAATACATGCCAAAAATTAATACATGTTTTAATTCCTCACAGTCAGTGAGATTTTGTTAGAATTTATTTGTCATCTGTTGGCAATGAGCATAATTTGACAGCTAGCTGTGACATCATGAAGTGTTATGTCCTACGTGAGCACACTGCTTTCATGAGTTGTAATCACAGTTGTTCAAAGTAAATGTATTAACCTTGCAATATTGGGGGGGGGGGAATGGAATGTGTCATGTGTACCACTTCTGTTGGTTCTAGGTGGAATTCACTGCCATGAGAGAACAGTACATGCGATGTGGTGAAGGCTTCATGATTTGCTATTCTGTTACTGACAGACATAGTTTCCAAGAAGCTGTAGAGTATCGTAAATTAATCACAAAGGTCAGAGCATCTGAAGACATACCATTAGTCCTCGTTGGAAACAAATTTGATCTTCAGCACCAAAGAAAGGTATCAAGAAGAATGTTTATTATCTGTATCATCTGGTGACAGCTGTTTGTTAGAGACGCATAGTTGAAGTTTAGTTGTTTATTAATATCCAACTAAATACACTTACTTGACCAGATATACCCTTTTATTTTATATTATCTCCAACATGTTTAATTTCAGATTGAGCCATCATCTCACTGATGTTGGAGATAATAAGGATAAAATAACAGGGTGAATATTGTGTAATAAGTGTGTTTAGTTGGATCTTAACAAAGAGTAAAAGTAATACATGAATAATGCAAAATATTAAGATTAAAGGTCAAAGTCCACTAACATTTTTACCAGTTCTATTTGTTAGAAACATTATACATATGCAAATTTTCTAATGCAACGTGAACCTGGTATTTATACTGTATTAACTTGAAGTGGAGGCCTGTTGATGTTAGCAGGTTAGGATACATAATGAATTGTTGAAGGAGTGTGGTTAATCCACTCAGATATCCTGTGTAACATCATGTTATGAGGTCAGTGTGTGTGTTTTTCTTTTGGTGCACCTTAACATAATGGTCTGCACTGTACAAGCAGCTGTACATTCTTCTGTACCATAAGTTCATGGTATACAGATTTTTGTTACCAAGAACTCATGTAATTGATTCTGCCTTGTGCTACTTATTTCTATGCATGACCATGATCGACTGTACATCTTTTCTATTTATACTTTTTTCAGTTGTTTTCTTAATATTTTCATTGTGTTCTTACCAGTGTAGAAACACAGACCAGAATTTAATGTTTTATCATTGAAATTTATAATTTCACAAATGATTTTTATAAAACCAAGTAAAGCATTTTTGATAACCTCTAACAGAAGAAATGTACAGTGCAAACGTATGTTAGTTGGTGCTTCATTTCAGTGGATGGTATAAGTATGCAGCTGGATGAAGAAATCATTGTTAGGATTGTCATTTGATTTGATGTCAGTAAGGTTTATGCCAGTACGAGCAAGGTAGTACAACATGCAATAATTGAGGTCCTTGCAGTGGTACTGCTGAAGATCTAAGTCTTCTTGGATTTTACTCAGTGTTGTTGAGTAAACAGTTCTGACATTGCAAATAATCTTAGTACCTCTATCTTCAGGGTCAAAGCAGTGATTGAATGCTGGACTGCTCTGTACTGAAGATGAAGACACTGTGATCTTTTGAAACTACTTACCTAGTTACACAGTGTAACATCCCCTAAGACTTGAATCTTTGTAGGTGCCATGTGTCTCAAGAAGTTTGCATAGTGTAGTTGGTATAGTGATCAGGCTATAGGCTGGATAATCCAGGGTTCGAGGACTGGCATTGGCAGGAGATTTTTCTCTTCTTCAAAGCATCCAGGCTGACTGTGGGGCCCATCTGGCCTCCTGTTCAAAGGGTTCCATTTGTTCTGTCCCAGGGGTAAAGTGGTCTTGTATTATCCTGTGGAATGTTGCATTTCTGTGGTATATTCCTGGATTTTATGTCGTAATAGGAATAAACTGAATCTTTCTTCATTCTATAGTTCAGTGCCTGTCTTATTATGTGCCTTTGGAACCACATAAATTTTATTTTTACAACAGCCTGTACTTTCTTATGGGGAAGGGGAGCTTTGGAAATTTCTTTGCTTGAAATAAATGCCTTTATGTTGGAGCAAATTGAAAGGCATTGTCTCATCTGCTTGTGGAACCAAGTCTGGTGGGAATGTTGAGTATCCTGGCGCTGTTGACCTTTGAACTATAATGCATACTAGAATTGAAGTCATTTACACAAAAGAAGGGAGAAGTGTCCCTACTGGTTATTGATGTATAAGATAATTTGACCAGGTGTCTCCAGATGAAGGACGTGCACTGGCTTCAGAGTTTGGCTGCCCATTCTACGAGACATCAGCAGCACTGAGACACTATGTGGATGATGCCTTTCACACACTTGTACGTGAGATCCGTTTAAAGGAACGTGAACGTCACCACACCAACAGCAAAGTTCATAAAACTAGTCGGTGGCACAGACTCCGTTCCATATTCACCATTGTCTTCAAACGCCGGCGTAATTATTCACCCTGAATATCCATCATAGATGCTTCAAACTGCAGGGGCCAGAAAAAAAGCAAAGTTGGTAGGATTTTACAAATTTCTAGGTAAGTTAAATCATGATGAAATAGTATTTAGTTAATCTGTATTAACTTAGTGTAAATGGGTTTTCTGTGTGGTTTGTCTCTGATTTACTTGACACAGGATTGTTGTTACTTCAGGTGCTTGAATAGAGATGTTGAGCTCTTCCTTCTGTCTTACACCCTTATATTGTTATGTTATTACAGAGTGAGTCTTTATTCACCAAACCATTTCCAGTCAACATAAAATAAAATTATCAAATTCACATCTCATCAAATTATATTAAGATACTGATTGTCATAAGGTTGTATTTTATAATGAACAACAAGTTAGTACATCCTTGTCTTTGATGTCGTGTGTTCTGCCAAAAATCTTACATTGTGGAGTATGGCATGCATAATTTCATGACAGACCGAACACTTTTATTTTGGTATAGCTTCTTGCAAGTCACGGTTTGTAGGATTTTAAGATTGAGGTATTTCCGTACAAAATAATTGTGGATTTAAATCAGGTAGGATGATGACTGGCCAAGGAAGCCTTGTATCATAAACATTACAGGAACTACTTCAGAACGTTATTATTTCAGTGGTTCATAAATAAAAATGCCAAACAGTCCATGTCATACGAGGCCTGTCATCATCTGTCTGGAATCAGCTGCTGTCAGTGTTAACACCATATTTCAAGTAAAAAGGAAAACATTTATTCTGAACACCAAGGTAAACTTTAATAAGGAGTTAGTAACCTGTGATCCCAATGTGCGAAAACTGTAATGAACACAATATAATGTAATTCATTGGTGAGTGCAAGGGGTTGTCACCAGTGACACGTGAATTTTGCAAATCCCAGAATCAGTAACTGTTTATAGCATGACTGTGTAAATGGAAACAATTATCACCAGAAATATCATACGGTTTACATTTCTGGTTCTTTTTCAAGCTTTTCATTACGCCCCATGACATACACTGCATAACATTGCACTATGGGATGGTAAACTTCTTTAGCCAGAAAGAGTACCATATTTACCTGAATGCAAAATGACTAAAACCCCAAAAATAAAACATCTGCTAAGAAAAAATATTTTACTGTTAATTTCATACACTTAATACATGAAGTGTGTCAGATTATATCTACCTTTAAAAGTTAGTGTCACTGTCCCCAACTTCACAGTCTACGCCCTCATCTGCTGGACAAACATCCCTGACATACCCATCCTCTTCACTGCCATTTCACAGTACATCATCCTCAGTCTCATCCATTGCATTGGATATACAGCACTTCTTAACACCCTTCAAAATCTCTTCTGGTGAGATGTGCTGCCATGCTGTTATGATCCTCATTGACTGAATAATACATTTATATTTCTTGGTTTATAAACTTACTTCAACCCATTAAGAATATTCACCGTTTTCTCCAGAGTTGGTGTTAGTGGTGTTCAGAATTTGAAATGTGTGTGTTCTGGACTTTTGTGTTGTGTCTGTGGTCTGATTAGTCTGAGTCATGGCTCTTTATGTGGTTTTTAATTTGTGGATGGTCCAGGTTTTATTTTTGACTCTTCTAGTTAATTTTTAAATTTACAGTCATCATTTTCCTCTTACTCCTCATGAATTAGACATTTTCTCAGGTGCATATCACAACCAGTGACTGAGAATAGTTTGATCTTAGGGGTTCACCAGGTTTGGCACTTTTTTGCCTAAAGATAGAAATGGAGCTGGCTGCTGAAAGATGATTGTGTCAGTTAACATTAGTTATGCTCTTTTCCCTCTTTTGTCTACACTTGGCGATGCAGGCCTTGGTTTGGCTCTGTCCTTCATATGTGAGTTGAGGAGAACCTTATTTATTTAAGCACCAAATTAAGGGAAAAAAGTCATCTTGCATTGGAGTAAATATGGTACTATCGTCTTTGATGTGACACCATGTGTCTTGGTAGCTTGGTACCAGTATTTTGAAGAAGCCTGTTGCCTCTATCTTCAAGATATACAGTAGATAAAAGAAGCAGTTCCATTCTGAACATGACTATATAATTACCAAACTATATGGTGTCACATCATAGAAGAATGCAATCTTCATATTCATAACCATGAGAACCTGAAATCTCTTATTGTCAGTCACTTTTATGAACTGATTTTAAACCTTGGGACTACTTTGTATGGGAAGGCAGTATCTCAACACAGTCTTCACACTGCCAATCCTTGCATAATTAACAATTTGAAAGAAGCTGTATTGAAAGATTAGTTCCTGCTGTGCATATTCATACACATGTGGGTCCATCAGATTGAATAAAAACATAAGTATATGAGAGTTTTTAGACTTTCTAGTACTGCTGTTAAGATTCCTGTGCTCCTTGGATACTGCATAGTTTCAACTGGGTGATTGGTGCCACCAGTGACACAGTGCGGTATCTCAGAAGCACAGAGAGCTCATATTTATATAGGAGTATGGTTCCTTTTCCCTTTTTGGTGCAGATGGAAAATTGCAGAACAGAAAGCGACTATTACTTTCATCATGTCCATCCATCAGCATGGAATAACTCGGCTCCCACTGGACAGATTTTCTTAAAATTTGACATTTGAGTATTTTTCGAAAATATGTCAAGAAAATTCAAGTTTCATTAAGATCTGACAAGAATAATAGGTACCTCACATGAAGATGCACGTACATTTATGATAACATCTTGCTAAATTCTTCTTAGAATGAGGAATGTTTCAGCAAAAGTTGTAGAGAAAATAAAAAAGACACATTATGCTCAATAACCCTGTTTTAAAAAATTGTGCTGTTTATGAGATATACAAGGAAAATATGGTAGAGCCGGACAGGCCACAGAGGACAATACAACACATGTGATTTTCATGCTGGTTAATGAAGGCTACAAACACAGTCAGAATATGTAATACTTTCTGCTTTTCCACGGAACATTGGTTACACAACCCTGTCTCATTGTTATATGTGCACTGTCTGTCTTGCTATGTAAATAAGATCTGAGGTTGGTAGTCATGCCAAAACATGTAACTGTCTGAAGTGACTGCATATGCAAGTTATTTGATGGAATATTATTATTATTATTATTATTATACATGATGGTATTCTACAGTTGAAATTATCATCATATATACTTTCTTTATTAAAGTACACATGATGTATGATTTTCATTTGAGGCACTAGTGAAGTGGTTCAGTAAATAAAGAAAAACCCTATTGTCAGTTGCAGTGTGTTAGTTTTCATCATCTGCAAAGCATTCCTGTTCTGTGAAGGCTTGTGCCACATCCTTGTAACAAGTCACTCAGAGACAGACTCCCTGTAAATGTGAAGCTTTTATTTATACCAAACAGGATATATTTAATCATCACAGGAGGGTCCAAATCACATGTGATGGGCCATGGAGAAATAATTTGGGAGTGCACTGCATTTTCACATATTTTACAAAACATTTTATTAAGCTATTTGTTGTACATAATTGTTTTAATACCCAGTCTAATCACTGCTAGGAATTCAGTATACTCATATAGTATAGTAAAGAGTGTTTGTAAAAATGATTTAACAGTCTTTTTTAATTTTTAATGTTTTAAGTGGTGCTGTTTTATAGGTCAGAATTTTGTACAATGGTCATAAATGACAAGTGGAATATACTAATTGTAGTAATGTAATGTAACAGGAATATTTCGTATGAGATTTACATCAAATGAAAAGTATTATTTCCTGTATTTTCTTTAATTTTTGTGGTGCCAAAATGTTAATATATGTTTGTGTGTGTGTGTGTGTGTATGTATATATGTAAACATTTTATAGATTAGCAAAAAATGAAAAAAAAATGGATGTATGACTTTACATCTCAAGTATTATATTCCTCGCTGTATGAACAGCGAGTGACAAAAATACACAAGTAAACCTTACAACATGTTGTATGTGTGAAAGCTTTATTTATTAACATCAGACAGCTGTTTGATCTGCAGAAACATTTGTTTCAAGTTGTTCTTTTCTTCTTCCGAAGCAAACGTGTAATCTATACTAGACAGGGCCATCTGCCACAACTGTTCTCTGGACAAGTCGTAGCTATCTGCTGCCACCATGTACTCCTCAGATAGGGAGGTAGCAAAAACTCCCTTGTCATCTGTCTGGAAAGGATAATTTTTCTCATGAGTGCTATACTTTACTTGTGGCTCTTTTTTTGTACAACACTGCTCATCTCTGTTATCTGTAAATGCAATAGCAATTCAAGAAATCATTGCCTAAATAGTATTAATATAACGTTTGGTTCCTGATATTACAATCTTACTGTATTTAAAAAGGCTTTGTCATATCAATTCATAGGTTAGGTTATTCCCATTTTAAATATTTTCTTAAAATAGAATGGAAAGAAAGGGGGTAGACGTATAATGTATAACCTTCATGTTACAAAAAATGGGAACCAAAATTTTTGGACTTTTTGTATTGGAATTCTATGTTAATTATGGGGTCTGACAGTTATGTAACTGAACTGCTTCTAATTTTAAGAAGTTTGCTGTTACCAATCTCCAAAACAAGGCTGGAATTTTTTTTCTGAATGTCTTTTCAGTGCTGATATCACATTGCTCAGAGTGGCTTCAATTACAAGATCAATTAAAAATTAATTAGTCATCAGAATATGCCAGATTTTGTAAGTTTGTCATGTGCGTGACATGTTTGATCGCACCATCTTCAGAGGTGTGTTTTACTGTGATATATAGTATTAAGGTTTACATTAGTGACATTTTACATGTCAGAAATTACGAGGGCTGTACCAGAAGTCATGAACAAATAATTTCATAGTCACATAAGGGTATGAATAGGAAAGCACTACATCAGTCAAATCTGTGCAGTTTATTCGCTTCTCTGCAAAGTACCATGCTGATCAATGAGTTTTTGCTACTGCTGTAGAAGTATGAAGAATACCATGTGGTAGAACTCTTTAACAGCAGTTTGTAAGATGACAGATGGCTGCACAGACTGCATCATTGGTTGCACATCTGATACTTTACAACCTTGAACAGTTGGTAGTCCAAGGGGGCTAGGTCCAGCCTATAGGGTGGATGGGGAGAACATCCCAGCCATTCTTCTGAATCCTCTCAATACACAAATGAGCAGTGTGGGGCCTTGCATTGTCTTATTGTAGGATGATCATCTTCTTCCCTGGACATTTTTCACTCAGTGGATGACAAAGCTCCTGGAGCATCTGAACATAATGAACAGCATTGATGGTTTCCCCTTGCTGCAAAAACTCAACCAGTATGCATTTTTCAGCACTCTAAGATAGTTACTGTGGCCATATGGACTGAGGACATTGTAGTCATCTCCTTCTTTGGCAGTGTTGTGTGATACCATTCCATTCTGTGTCATTCTATTTCTGGATCAAAGTGATGAAATCAGTTTTCAGAACCTGTCACGATTTTGTGAAGGAAGTCATTGCTTTCAACAGCTTTTCATTCCAGCCATTGTGAGGAAACTTTTTTTACTGTAGTTTTTCTCCTTTGTCAGCAAGTAAGGAACCCAGCTGACACAAACTTTCTGGCAATGCAGGTTTTCCACCATCTCCTGGACCACATGGTGCCCTTTTCCAATATCTGCTTCCATTTCTCTGACTGCCACATGACTCTGACGAGCTCATGGATTTTTCCTTTGTTGCTGTCAGTACCAAATTGGCACAGACTTTTATATTTAGGTCTTTCATCAGAAGCAATCTCAGATTCTGTACTCATATTCAGTTCTGTTAGTGATTTCAGAGCAGGTAATGAATAATAATTTCTCAATATTACATTACTTTTTCTTGGGTACAATTGTCTGAGTCAAGGAGGGCTGCAAAAGTAAACATGGCCATGTTGTTTAATAAAATTTCTGATTTTGTATTTTTCTGTAAGATTCTATGACTTGACAGTTTTCATAGTATTACTGATTTCAGTCTAGAGAGAAAACATATTCTGAAAAAAACCAAGTACACATTTTTCTAATATATATTTATATAACAGCTCTGAGAACATCTCTATACAAAACCCTTGCTCATGACTAATGAAGGCATTAGAGCTCAGAAGGGCACAGAAAGAAAGACAGACATTTCCTTTGAGTATTTCTGCTAAGAAGGATCCCACCCTTTTTCCTGTCAACACCATCTTTATGTACATGTAGTGATGGGTATATATTTCAGCCCTTTTTGACACTGTTGATCTCAAAATATTTTACAAAGTTTTAGGGTGGAGAAGGATGTGTTGTTTCTATGGAAACAGGGATTGTAGCATAAGGTAAATGTGAAATAATTCAGTGATTTCTTGTAACAGTTTAAGAATTTCAATTAGATCGGTAATTGTCAGACTATCAGATGCCAGGAAATGTTGTCATTTCCATATACCAAATTGGAGTTGTACTTAGATAAGTTTTGCAAATTTATTTAATTTAATTCCTACTAAATTATACTGATAAAGTAAGATTAAAACAAAAATTGCACATTTTACTTTTGTGCACAATTTCCCGAGCATCTGGAGAATGCATGTCCTGTGTTTTATATTTAGAGAGGTTCATATCCTATCTTCCCTTAGGCTCTGTGCATTTTGTACATTTAGATTTCCTCTTGAAGTTGTCAGATGTAATCTGTAATGACTTCCCTACTGTTTGTAACTCCATTACCTCATACAAAAACCCATGCTGTACTTCGTGGGTTCCCCTCCATGCCCATCCTGTAACAATTTATAAATACTGATGGTATTTTTCTCCAACTTCAATAAAAAAAGATGTAATATTCCGTTTTATGATGTCTCACCATTGCCTTTAATAAACAAAACAACTGTTTGACATAAAACTTCTTACACATCCAACATGTGCCAAGTCACCATTGTTGCCAGTCAAAGCACAGATACATCAGTCCATTTATTTAATTGTCAGACCTCATGTAGCCTCAAATAAATTTATTCTATAATATCACAGAATGTTCTTTGCTGTATGGAACTCTTTGGAGTACATGATCTATAAAACAAAGGAAAACCGGAATGGGAGATATATACCAGAGCCATACAAACAGGAACAAGAGTTATTTTATTAATACTGAACTTTCACAGAAGGTGTTAACTGGTGTAAACATACTGCAGTCTTGAATTTCACACAGTATCCAACATTCTGTTGTTATCTGTTAGGAATGTTCCAGTAAATGAAATGAGTTTTATATTCTCTCAGAATGCCAAAAATAATGCTGAATTATAGACCAAATGGATGTAGATGACTTGGAAGACCTTTGAAGAGATTATTAGACAAGGCCAAAGCAGGTCTATCAAGGCCTAATTCTTGATGGATGATGATGATTCTTTCAACCTGTTTGTTTAAACTAATGAGACTTGATTAATGATTCATGAAAAGCACACTTTGATAATTGAACACATAGGTACTTAAAGCCTCTTCTGTTGACCATCAGTAATACTAGTAACACAAGCAAACTGGCCTGTATATAGAGAACCACATTCTCCCTCCACATGCTGATTTTGAGTTGCTGCCCAGCTGTACCATAAGACATTACATGAAACTATGGAAGAGGCATAATTCCTTCTGAGTGTCAGGGTATTTATGAGGGGGACAAGCAAGCAAAGTACACCTGTCTCCGTTTGTATGTGATATGTTTCTGAGAAAATCACAAATAGTGAAATTTGAAAATGATATCATGGACCCTGATAAACACTGTAAATGCATACAGGGTATTTGAACCCAATGTAATAAAAATTAGGTTTATTTTTTAACTTACCACATACCATATTCATAATATTGGATCATGAGCAATCTCATTTGTACATCATAGCAATTTCAGTGCATGAAGATGGTTCCACAGGTTAAATTTTCAAAGAATACTTGTGATAATGCATTGTTGGGTGCTTGTCTGGGAATAAGCAAAACCACAAGTGGAAAAGGATGGGTGCAGTATGTCATGTCATCAAGCTTTTTCTTGGATATGCTAGCTTGTAGTCATAGGTAGGCATACATCTTTCTTTTCTCTGTCTCTCTCTCTTTCTGTATTCATGGTAATACTACAAGAGCAAACATGCTTTAATAAGTATGTGTTGTATATGTAGGAATGTTATTTCCTACAAAGAAGCCTACATTTAGATTGCTAGACCACAGATACTAGGAAGTATACACACTATTGTGCCAATATCTGATGAAATTTTCAGATTAATAACCAACACAGTACTTCCAAATTCTCTTTCACTGGGTAGCATCCACTGAGAGACTGATTTGTTGTGTGTAAGCCTGTAAAATGCTTTTTGTGCTGCAAGGTAAAGTGGTATAGAATACAAGTAATTATTATTAATATTGTATACATTAAAGAAATATAAACTAAAGGTAAATAAGAATAAGGTACTTGGATTTGATGGATCTTAAACGTACTTTGTATTCAGAGACAAACATTTTAAGTGTTATCATGAACATCTGGTTGGAAATGATTGACTGGCATATAAAGAGTAACTGTTCCTTTTGTCTATACTTACTGCTAAAACAATAGGATGCTTGGCAGTGAAGAGATGAATAAAATGATGTTTCTTGTAGCTTTCTACTGTTCCACATTTTACATTAGATGTTAAACATAGCTCTAGAAAAGAAGAAGTATGAGGGTTGGAACTTTAATAGTGGCAACTATTTATTTACAACTGATACAAAATAGATACATGTTTCAAAGTTTTACTGTCCTTCACTGTAGTCACC
>JGI20166J26741_11439030_pt1 | contig 13684 bp, 2 predicted proteins | sample TergutCu122P5_FD_26741 | JGI IMG/M metagenome (IMG submission 26741)
GCTTGGCTCGGCTTGGCTCGGCTTGGCTCGGCTTGGCATATTTTCTTGAAACTTGATATTGGGAACTTCAGCGAAAATCTTTTGAACACTCCAAATTTTGTTAAAATCGAAAAACGTGCCGAGCACTTTACGTGAAGGCTTCATATTGTCGGCAGGGACGTAGTATGTAGCACAAAAATAGAGAGAAGGGATGGCTGTGATTCCATGGCAACGCTTTTATTATTTATTACATTGTTGACAGGGACGTGGGTACGTCGACTTTTTGCGTTTCCTTGGCAATAATGGTTACGCGAAAGCGCCACATTGTTACGTTACACCTATATTGCCTTCCCTGTTTGTGTATTGGAAGTAATTTTACATTCTTGTCGCTTTATTTCTGCGATATTGAAGAAATTGTCGTTATTTTAAATGCTCCAGCCGCTAGTCCGGTCTCGTCGGCTCTGTTATGCCACACACTACCGCAACCCACTGGCTTTTTCCCGCACTGTGACTTACATGCAGTCTTTCTGCAGATTTTTATATGATAAAAAAGAAGCGGTAAAGCTGTTCCGTAAAATGTCAAGCAGGCATCAGAACCGGTAGAAGTAGCCGTTGTGGTAGAACGGGGTGGGTTGTCACCGCAACGTTCAGGGAACGATATCCCCGGGAACGAAACCCGGTGCCCATTGTACAGGAAGCTGGGTGGACTTGGGGTCCGATCTAAATGGGTCCGAAAGATCTGGTTCCCAGCGGTTGTCGAGCCTCCTTACTGTCCAGCCGGTGGTAAGACCCTATACCGACTGCGCTACCGCGGCCGCCCTTTCTGCATGATACGTGCGCTAAATACTGTTCGTACACAAAGTGTCGGTGTGAATACAAACTGACGAGAATACACAGAACACGCTTGCTAAACTGAACAGAATTGTGACAGATTGGCGACATCTCCAAGAAAGTACTTGGTGCGACTTGCACAGCGAACTGGCGTTTTCCATATCGTAGCTGTGAAATGGAACTGAATTGTGAGACAGCTGTGAGTCACAAACTGTACTACGCATTTCATGAATTAAAACTGAATTCTGTGAACGGGTTCATCCCGAAGGTTTGCTGAATAAATTACACTCACTCATTTTATTGATACAGCTTGATGTGTCCTGTCGGTGGTTACGTGAACTCTAAAAATACGATGTCAAGTTTCGTGTGTGGTGTTTTGTGGGTGGAACTAAGATTATTGGGTCTATTTTTGTGTGTCCCTAATATACACCAATATACAGTAGGGTCTCGTTTTACGACGTGGTTACGTTCTCGAATATTTGGTTGTAAATCGAATCGTCGTAAAGCGAGTCCTATTTAAATGGTTTAAATTGAGATAGGTTCATGGGTCAAACAAATTGGTCAAATAATTTTATAATTTAAAATATTTCTTTACATTATGGCATACCATTTTAATTTAATGAATTAAGTATATAGAAAATTACACAAGATAATTGAAAAAATATCAATCAAATCACTTTTTATTTTGTTGAAGAAGGCCCAGGCCGTGGTTCAGAGGACATCAAGAAAGAACGTAACGTCAGCTGTTTTGATTTTTTCATCTTTTCTGTCTCTTTGATGGACGTTATGGGTGCAAAAATCACAATCAACTTAAAAGAACTGCATTAAAATAGAAAAAGAAGAAACGCATGCACACCGGGAAAGAGCTAGAAGCGCTCTACGAGTAGAGAAAGGACGCTTGAGTTGCGACAGTGATACCACAAGTCGGAAGTGCTCAGTCGGACTCGACAAGGGTCGTAAAAGTGAATCGTCGTAAAATGAACGGTCGCAAAATGAGACCCTACTGTACTAGTATATCACACATTCTGAAACCACTTATGGGCGCCTGTTTAATTAAGAAGGAACATTAGCTTTCTTTCAGCAAGATAATACATCAGTTTACACCGCGATGAATTTCCAACAGAGTCTTTAGATACGAAGAATAAAGCCTAATATTAAATGCAGAACATTAAATTAAAACGCGAGGACCCACACTCACGGTAAATTGGGTTAGCGGCGATCGTTGTCCTGCCTGCCTTCACTCGAAACTGTGTTAGTGTAGAGTGGTTCATGGGGCCATTTAAAACGTTCGTATATATTCTGCAACTTAAACATAACGTCCTGCCTGAAGCCCATTCCTAAGTGGTCTGATCGCTAGGAGACGTTGGTTTCATTCACAGGACAGGTACTGTAGCTGCTGTGTGTGGGATCTCACTTTTCCTAGATGTTAAACGTTCTAGATTGAATATCACGGTCAAGTGATTGGCAGTCTTGCTTCGTAGTCAGTGGGGTCCCTCTTTCAAATATTGGCCAGGAAGCCCGACTATCGTGGCTGATATTGTTCGTGATTTTTTCAGTTCTAACAGACAAGGCCGCTATAGTATCTCAAATTTGACCATGACGTCTTTTCATGCACATTCTTCCCAGTTTATTATTTACTTGTAATGTTGTTGTTAGACCAAAGGTGCACAGATTTTACAAAAATATGGGAATCACTTCAAATTCCGGGCCTCAGTCGCGTTACATGAAGTAGGTTTCATTTCGCGGACCCACAGATAGTAAGTGCCATCGTGCAACATTTAGTCGCCCGGGCGACCTGACTTCCAGGATTCGTCCAGTTCTGGATTAGACGCTTTGTTTCCTGAACTTCTGGCTGCGTTGTTGCAAGAACTGTTAATAAACAAATATTTTGGAATCATTTTTATTTTAAGTGATTGTGAAATATTTTAATGGGCCTGGATTCAGAAAACCGGCTGTGGGACATTTATTCACGTTTTATTGATCCTGTTGCATAAAACATTATGGTGACTGGAGGGGAGGGTGGTTTTATCACAGCGGGAAAACGCAGCGCGACTGTCAAATGTCTTTATAACTTCATGCTTTTATTTTAGAAGGTGGCTGCTTCGATTCTTTTGAAGTCATTTGCTGTTTACAGTATGTTACTTGCATTTGAAACCATAGGTGGAACTGGACAATACTTATCCCATATACATGGTTCATTGTCTTATGAGCCGGAAGCCTGTGAATTGATAATATCGCTGTGTTGGTATGACTGAGCCGATTTAAATAATTGTGAGTAGGGGAAATCCCTGACTAAAAATTATCGTACAGAAATACCTTCTAGGATTTTAACAACTTTGAACTTTGAATGACTTTCAGCGATAGACTTTTGTGAATTACGGTAGTGAAGTTTTTGTTTTCCACTCCAAGTATTAGGACTTGCCGTTATTTTTTTCTAAGGTTTTTTTTACTTTATCAAAGCCTTTGTAATATTGATAAATAATCACTGTTACGGTGCGTGTACATAGTATTAAATATGTTCGTGATATTGAATATGAAATTACATTTGGTATATGTCATGACACTACACTTTGTGGATTTGTGAATTCCATTTAGTTTATTAATACTGAAGAAGAAACTTTTGTTATGAAGTTGATAAAGCATTTTCATAGAGATAAAGACAGATATACTCGTATACGGAGAGACAGCTTTGTGTTTATCTGTCTGACTTTGTGGTGATGTGTGTTTAGCTTCATTTTTACAGGCGCTGCACTTTGAGCGCAGTATCTCCCAATAAGAGCCAGCCGCATTTGGATCAAAGTTAGACGGACAGTTTTTGTGGAATGATTTTGTTCTGGACATTACAGAAATGGAAACGCTTGTTTTGCTGTTTTTATTATTTTTCAAAGGTTCTTTTTTTACTTTATGTTGTTAATGAAGAAAGAGTCACAACGCGAAGGTAGTGATTTTCGAAACGATACTAACGAATCAAGAAGTCTTACATGAGAATAAATTAAAAGCAGATAAAATTCACGGATTTCCTGCAACAGTCGGTCCAGAATCGTTAGCTTTGCCCCTTGGACATGTAAGAATAGGGAAACTAAAATGCACTGAAATGTTTAAATCGGTGTGAAACTTGGTCTCTTACATAAGGGAAGGAGCCACCTTGTGGTAATTCGAGAAGAGGGCGCTGAGGAAGATATTTGAGCCCAAGGTGGAGGAAGTAACAAGAGATTCGGGCGGTCAAATGAGGATGAGATGGACTGGTCGTGTGGCATGTAGTGGAAGAGGAGAAACACGTACTAGATTTTGGTGGGAAAACTTGAGGGAAAGGGAGCAATTGAAAGACCAAAGCGTATATGGGAGGATAATATTAAAATTAATATTAAAGAAATCGGATGGGACGGCGTGGACTGTGTTACTGTGGCTCAGAATAGCGGCAAGTGGCGGGCCGTTGTGAACACAGCAATTAACCCCGTGGGTTCCTCAGCATGCGGGAAATTTGTTGACCTGGTGCGGAACTATAAGATTCCCAAGAAGAACTCCGTTCTTTAGAGAGAACTTCGTACCCTCTGCTTTGTACAGCCTCCTTTAATTCTTGCCTGTAGTTTTCCATTATTTACTCTGTCTTCTGCCTTTATAATATTCCGTTTTCAGGCGCTTTTGCATTGTCGCAAGAAGTGCTTGCTACCTGCGTCACGTCCATCTGTCTGTCTGTCCTTGTCTCCACATGCATCGGCGCGGCTTCTACTGGAGGGATTTCCTTGAAACTTCGTATTCGGGTCTTCTGAAACTCTTTCGAAACATTTGAAGTTTGGTTAAAATAGGACAAATGTTGGGTATTTAAACGCCTAAGAACTTTTTATTGCCGCCGGCGATATAAATACGCTATAAAACATTTTTGTACAACACTCAGTGTTTTTATATTGTTGACAGTGACATGTAGCTCAAAAATACACATAACGCATTGTTGCCTTTCCCTTGCAACAATGGTTACGCGAACGAGCCATAATGGTACGTAATACGTACATTGCCAACCTTGTCCCTTCTGTATTCTTTCTTGTGGGTGATTCTCCGGCTTCTAAATTTTATGTGCCGACGTTTCGAAACACTCTGTCTGTTCCATCTTCATAGGTCTTGTAAGAACGAATAATAATCGGGATGAGATTGATGTGGTATTTATACAAGAAAAGGTTTGGCTGAAAAATAGCCTGAGCCACTGTCGCGTGTTTCACTTTGCCCACTGATGTCAGACATGCCCTCAGGGTAAATGAGTCGTTTCTGGACATGATGGTTACCATAGCCTACCAATTCCGAGAATCGAACAGCAATATTGCACCTAGAAGCTATTCCCTTTGTTTGCTGAGCCGCACTTATCAGTGAATTCGTAAGATTCCTTAACGCAATCGGTAACTTACCTCAAAGTAAGAAGTCAGAGAATATACTCGTATGTCTCTGTGATCCTGCCACAGTGCGGACCTCCCTTTTTCATGCCTAAGGTTTCTTGTTATAGACACGTGGTAACAGAGCTACAGGCATGCGCTGAATGGGATTCAAACCCACTATTTAAGAGTTCGGTATGTAGATCGTGTACAAGCCTTAGGCCGAACAGCCACTTTATTCGGAGACAACTGAAAAATATATTTTATGCATCTTAATTCTTTGTGTTATCCCAGTCAGTAATCAGCTGTACAACAGGATGCGGGTAGGCAGTATGAGGGGGTGAAACACCCTCAAAGGCAACCAACAATCCTAGCAGGCCGACGCCTCTGTGTGTAAATTACTTTTGTCAATGTCCCATCCTCTCCCTGCAGTCATTCTGCTCAACTCCGACGTCTTTATTAGACGCGGCCAATGCAAGCAGACACCTTTCTGGGTTGTGACGGCCAGCTGCAGTTCCCCACAGGCAACGTCAGCGCAGATCCACCGTAAGTCTGTTATAGAATTGACACCGTTTCGTTGCTGCTACTCACTGAAACTGCAGTTTTAATGCTTGATTTATTTCTCATTCACCCAGTCCCCTGAAGAGCAGTGGTTTCTGTACGTTCCACTTGCTTTTAACTTTAAGAAACGCGACATTTTGTCCAAATTGTTTGATATATTGAATAATCATTGTTTCCCTAAACAGCGTTAAGTTTTCCGTCTTGTAATTGAGAATAATTGCGCTTACTGTGATGTAGGAAGTGAATTTTTTACACATTGTTTCGATGAAATTCATACTTTAAAGGGTTTCAGTTTAAAATTAATCATATATTTTTTTCTTTTCACTTAAAGTTTGCTTCTCCTTTTTCTTTTTCTTTTTCTTCTTCTTCTTCTTCTTCTTCTTCTTCTTCTTCTTCTTCTTCTTCTTCTTCTTCATATAATCAGACTGTAGGAATCTCGAACCTTATACAATTCAGAAATTGACCGGCATTGCACATCTTTGTATTTAGCGTAAAGAAATCAGCGTCAAGCCTATTGACATTTCAGCGGGAAACTGTCCCGCCATGAAGTCTCGTGAGGAATCTTATTTCTCTCACGTGCAATATTTTTTCCCCATAAAGAGAAGCCATTAAAAATACCCAACTACAAGATAGCAGGTCTGTATGCTTATTTGATTCATTCCGGTGTTTTTGGTACAAATGAATAAATATAAATTACAATTTCACAGCTTCTAACTGATATGAATAAATACATTATCAAAGTTTCGATTTATTCATATTAGTTATAAAGATAAATTGACATTGCAGAATAGAGGAGTTGTAAGTTCTGTACCAAATATGTACATATTGTGACCTACAGATGAACCACGATACTGGAGGCAGTTGAGCCCGGCGACTCAAGCATACCTTCTTCAGCCGTTAATTGCTGTAATGGGTTGCGCAACCATTAACACAGCCAAAATGCAGTTTAACTCACCACGATTCTACCCGGAGCTTTATACCGAAAGAGAAAGTAATGATGAAAATAACCGTCCTACCAAATCAGTATAAAGCCAGTTCCTACATTTTATGCTCAGTTACGTAGAATATTTGTGTGCGTGAAAAGGACCCAAAGCCTTCTACCTCCCAAACCTGTCCCTATGAGAGACAGCTAAACAGTTTCTCGTTTCTGCGTTTCTTCCTGCGCAAGTAACGGATCGCACACTGGAGTTGGATTGACTGATTGTCGAATAACCTACGTACGTTACGTTACGTACTGAACGTGTCTGACGCCTTCTGAAATGAATCCTCGACATGGCGCTACCTAACTATCGTGTCTTCTCATCCCAAACCTACATGCCGAGGACCCAGGTTTTAGGACCGGTGGGTACGGGGCACAACATATTTTCTGTCCGTTTTTGTAACTGCGGATGACTTAACCATCTTCCGCAACCTATTAGCCACTAACATGAGTAACGACGGTATACAGCAGCCCTGATATCAATCACGTTGTCACGTGCTCGCCACATACGGTAGATCTTCCATTCGCTTGATATTAGTATTGCATAGCGTCACTGGCAACATGTACCCAGATACAGGAACTATATTTGAAAAACAGCGACTTTTCAATGTGGCAATATTGGGTGATAGCATGCCGTAAGTTCTTTAAATACATGTAACTTCCGTGAACAGTTCAGCGACCATCAGTTCTTCTAGAACCACTCTGGTCGGTGAAGTCAGTTTAATGAATACACTGCGGGCTACGATTGTTTCATTAAAACGTCATGCTGGGTTGTGACGCACAATTCAATTAGTCCTGCGTCAGTACACAATACGGGTGCAGCCAGTTTTAACCTCGTCTTCGAGTGGGGAGAGTTATAACCTTGACCCGGTGTCATAGAGTAATTGTGCATAAATTGTCGCGTTTTTCTACCGGTGAATTCTGCGTAATATTCAACGCGATTTGCATTTGTTTGCGTAAGATATCAGACCTGCTAATGCGACAATTGAAAAGACTGATGACTGTCATTTGTTTCTGTTTCAGGTACGTGACCACTAGAGGCGCTGCCTTCCATGCAATCCATTTTATTCTGAAGCGACGATTTTAAAATTGAAAACTTTCGACTTGTAAGTATGTAAATGAGGTTCGTACTGTAGAACACTTTCACTACACCACCCCACCCCCTCGCAAAGCGTTCCTTATAAATAAATGCCGTTTGTTTTAAACCAAATTCAGAGTGTTTTAAGGTGGCGTGGTGCAATGATTAAGGCTGCTCGTTCGGATATTTTTTTATCGTCCACACTTCTTAAATCAAATGCTTTTCGGTAATTCGCTGTCTTCTTTACCATTTGAACAAAGCACTCACTGTTGTGGGTCTGTAGGTGGTCACAGTTGGATGCAGGTCATTGTAATACCTTCCCTTTTTTGTCTTTCAAGAATTGAACTGCTACGGGGACTATTACAATATTCAGGTATTGAAAAGTTTTGAGTACTCCATCACACCCGAAATTTTAGTCTATATACAGTAACCATTGCAGATTGCGGTCGTGAGGGAAAACGATTCAGTCCACGCTGTCATTGCTACATGTTTTCACTATGCATGTGTTTCTGTGAGAGTTCACTTTGAGAGCCACAACTTCAAACGTAGTTTTATAATGTATTTAGCTACATTTAACTAAATGTACTGGACAGAAACGATTGTTGGATGTCAATAATATAAATATGAATCAGCATTATACAGGCAGTTCTACAACCTGAAATATTTAGAAGGCTGAAAAAAAAATGTCATTTGCGAGAAATGTTGCACGTCAGTGCTGCCGCAAAAATGTGTCTCAAGAGTATTTAACACACAGTACGGTCTATCGTGTCGTACTGTCGGGAAGATCCTCACTATTCTTGGAATTTTAAAGGTAGGATTACCAATGTAGTTACTTTCAAGCGAAACGTCGCATAACCCGAAAAGGAATAAATAGAAATGTCTCTTACGTACTGAAGAGTGGACCGGGATAGCTCAGTCGTTATAGCAACTCGCTACGGGCTGGAAGAACCGGGGATCGAATTTCGGTGGGAGGCGAGATTTTCTGCGCCTGTCCAGACTGGCTCTGGGGCCCACCCAGCCTGCTGTACAATGGAAATAGGGTCTCCTTCCCTGAGTTAAAGCGGACGGGGTGTGGCGCTAACCACCTACCCCTATCTAGCGCCAAGGTTGAAGAAAGAGTAGAACTATACCTATACTCCGCCTTCGGAGCTTCGTAGCCTGTTCTAGGGTGAACTATACCTTTACTTTTTTAACGCACTGAAGATATGTTGGGTAATCCTTTCCTAAACACTATTTTACTCAACATCTTTTCTTAAGGAAAGGAGGTAGGTTTAAGGAATCTCGCGTATATGTGCTCCTTTCACTGGCCATATGATTATTAGTGTACTCTATGTTGAGATTATTTTAACAATAGCCTTGTGGATACAAACTTAATAAGCTGCTCATTATGTAATTTTTTTCCAGTCCGTACTTACTTCGGCTTACTTACTCCGAATTGGTCGCCTCAGCACCCTATTCTGGAAAAACCTCTATCTCAGTTCTCCATTAATCTGGCACATTAAGTTTGATATAATAGTCTTAATGCAACGTGTGAAATTAGAAATCTCTATGTTTTAGTCATGTGAAAACTGAACTGGCACGAACAAATCTGTCCCTTGCAGAGTCCCTGTGCTCCATGACTGTAAAATGAAGTTAACAGAGCGTACAGTGAATTGGAGCGGGATTCTGAACTTGATATAAAATACGTTCGCAGTCTGTACGGATGATAATTTCAGCTCCCGCCGTGTGGTCTGGCCCACAGTAGTACCTTTAAAACACACGCGGGCTGAAACTTTTCGTTTAGAAGAGGGAGTTGGAGGGGGGGAGGGGAGGCAAATCGGTAGAGTAACTGTTGAAACCGATATCTTGATTTTCCGCTAGACCTGAGAAAACTCGGGGGAATCCCAGCGCTGCCCTGCGCTGTGCAATACCGCCATCCGCAGGTTAAGGTTACAAGTTCGTATTTTGGGGGTCTTTTCACTTCGATGTTGATTTTTTTAACTTCGGGCTGCTCCTACAGAGATATTTGTTAATAAAACATCCCAGGAAATTGGTTGCATGTAGAACTTGAACTTCCTACTTTAATTTAAGGGAAATTATGAGTGGCTTAAAACTCTTTCTGGTCAGACTGGAGTTAATATTCCGTCGAGATACTGGTTTATGTTCAAAATAAGTTCTTTGCTCCTCAGTTAGTGCAGTGCACGTCCCAAACTCCATGGGGCACTTATAACTGTGTGTGTGCGTGCGAGCGCGCTCGCTCGATTTGTTTTCTCTTGAATGATAGCCTTATGGGATACTTCTACCCTTAGTATGGAGGCAACAGGTTTCTGCGAAACGTTGGTACATATCCATAATACACAGCGTCACACCCACAGGACAGCAAATTTCATAGTTACAATCTTGAGTACCCTATCTATGCTGTTCTCTCTTGGTGTTTATGAGTCGTTGGACTGGGCTTCGGCTCTTTCCGAGACCTTTGTAAGCGCAGAAATATATTCGTGCCACCATAATGGAATTCTAACCGACGAACCCAATGTTTGAGGGGTGTAAAACTGTCCACATCTTGACAGTGCAGCCAGTGTGAAGATGTGTGTGTGACTGCGTACCCCAAAGTGTCAGTAACAAGAGCTTGCCCGCATCGGATAATGACAATATCTCCAGCTGGTCTAATTGAAATGTGGCCATCGCCCGGTCCATTAGTCGGTGTCTTCAAGAGGAACCGGAAACAACCCCATTAATTCTTCCTGCTTCTGATTGCTCCTTTTCCTTCCGCCCATTCGATCAACCCTCGGAAGAGCTTTCTTGTACTCTCACCCCTAGTGGTTGTATTTCCCTGTACGTCCCAAACTCTTTACCGCAATGGTTCAACAGATAAATATGTTACCTAAGTAGTATATACGAGTTGTAGTCAGTACCTTATAGTATTCATTACGCCCACAACACACGCGTCCTCTTTTTAACTGTTTAAATTAATGACCATATCAGTTTCTACCATTATGTACCTTCGAAGATAGGTTAATGAACATGAAACATTTGTGGAATGACACTGACAGGGGCAACTGAAGTACTGTGATGAAAATCTGTCCCAGTGCCACTTCATCTACCACAGATCTCACATTATGGACGTTCTGAGATTAAACCCAGGCCACCTTGGTGAAAGGCTGGAAGCTTGGGCCTTGTCATGGCCCCAATAAAAAGCAAGTAACCCTGTAGAGGCATGGGCAGGCCCTGAGAATTCCAGGAGACTGAGGCGTCCACTTTTCAAGACAGTCGGCACGTGAAGGCGGGAAGGCTGTCAGACATACGCACTGGCAGCCTTTACACCCCACGAAAATATTCCTGGTGCTCATTTCTGTTAGGGGCTGAGTCGACTTCAGGGCCATAGGACTATGTCAACGAAAAATTCCAGTGACATCGGCGGGAATCGAACCCGCGACCTTATGGCTTGGAGCGCAGTATGGCCTCAATACAAATATAAACTAGGTAATAATTTCTATTTATTGTGTGAGTCGTAATACATTAATGCACTGAGCCTACAAAATGTGGTGGTTTTGATGCCAACCTAGCTGGTATATGTTACCACAGTGCTGTAAATGGTTAAAATGTTGCACAATGTGTACGAGTATAACAGGTTATCTCTATGGTTCAGTCTCTCGATTTGTTCTTAATGGCGTCTTTAATACAAGATGTCAGTAAGGTGAGCGTGCTGAAGGTTGTTTATAGGCAGTTAACCTCCTTTGCTTTCCATTAAGTTCATCGTTGATGAGAATTGAGCAGTATTTGGATATGCTGTATTACGAAAGTTGTACCGTAGGGAAGAATCGCTAGGTCATAAACGTGAAATGGAAATTCATTACAGCGTTAAATGTACGTAATTAGAGTATTCCACTGAAATACTTTTGGACATAAACTTCGAGCACATTGATGCATTTTTTCGATCTTGGTACGAGGGTCAAAATTCAGTTTTGATAGCAGTTGGGGGTCCTGCAGTCGCAAGAATTTACGAACGACTATTTCTAATTGCTTGCTAATGTGGAGTCGGCGACCTCCTGAATTGTTGCTTCAGCGGTCCAAACTGAAATCCAGCTGTTTTGGTTGAGGAGTGCAACCATGCACCCGTATCTCAGCACCTTTCAAGATCACGATTGGTTGCCTGTCGGAAATTTTTAACTCGGTGCCAAGACGGGACAAGTGTTTAATTGAGCTTTGAAATTAAGATGAAGAATAACTGTATTTAAGTCAAATAAACATCTACATTTATGTTATTCTAATTTAATTTTTACGGCGTAGGGAATCGTGCCTTAAAGTTGCCTCACACGACCTCGTTGATAGAAGAAGAATCTTACATAAACATAGGAACAATTGATAAATCAAACAACAAGATGTATTTTACGAACTGAACCAAGAACCCAAGTTCCTTTATGTTAAGACACGAAATCGAAGATGCACTGTGTGTTATTGGTTGATTTATTAAAAGTCTGAATTATGCATACACGGAAATAATGAACACTACACAACCTTAATGTCAATCAGTTATTAACCTCAATTCTTTGAAACCGCGACGTCTAATACATGCGTAGTTACCAACTGGTTAATTATTACTGAGTTAACGAACTCGATTGATTTAAATCCGTCTCGGAGTGCCGTTTGTTCTTCAGCTAGTAAAAAAATTGTCCACATTTTGTGAAACCAGACTTCATCACCGTGTCCTCAGAAGTCTGTCTCTATCCCGAGCCAAATGGGTCCAGTCTGCGCCCTTCTATCCTGTACCACTCACGTTACGCAGCGTCGGATTGTGTCTGCTTGTTCTGCTTCTTAGGCTTTTGTCTGTTCAGACTTTTAAACCGTGTTTTTAATTGTCTACCGACACAACTGTATACCTATTGCTTGTTTTTAAATCCAAACTATGGCATCTCAACTTCGTATTAGTATTGCAGTAGCTATTCGCTTCTTTCCGTATGTCTTTACATTTAAATTATATGCTGCAGTACACCCTTTGACACTTCTTAATTCTGTTTCCGTTGCTTGAATTTCGCTACCTTTTGTATTTTATGCAGTCCAGGTTTCAGTGCCGTTTGGAATATTCATGGAATGCCAGTAAGTTATTCAATTTTAACTTGTTTTTTTTTTCCTGTATATTATTAATTCCGTTTTATCATCCCACGTATACCTTCTTGTAAAGTACACGTTATCCTTCTCGGATTTTAATGAAACTTGAATTTTCTGGGTAGGTTTTCGTAAACTACTCAAATATCAAATTTAATGAGAATTCGTCCAGTGGGATCCTAGCTGTTCCATGCAGACATATGGGTAGACAGACGGACAGACAGACATGACGAGGCTAATAGCCGCTTGTCGCAATTTTGCGAACGTGCCAAAAAAACAAGTAGGACTGTAAGTGCGGAGAAATCCTACACAGTCGCACCTGGTAACTGCCTAGAAAATACCTTAAATTATGCCACGATCGCTGCAACAGCCTTCTCCATATAGGTGCAATTTTGATAATGATTAAACTCTCTCTGTCTCTCTCTCTCTCTGTCACACACGCGCACACACACACACACACACACACACACACACACACACACACACACACACAGCGCGCCTGCTAAGTTTTAGGACTGGCATTATAAGAAGTATTTGCGTGAAAGAAATGACACTTTTACTGTTTAGTTTTCGACATAGATCCCTTCTAATTGTACACACAGATTTGCACAGTCATACAGGATGCCTTTGTAGAAGTCGTCCTTTGCAATGGTGTTTAATGTATTTGTCACGGCTTTCTGGATGTCCGAAATCGAGTCAAAGAGACGCCACTTCAAGTGGGATTTCACTTTTGGGAACAAAAAGTAATCAGCAGGTGCTAAATCTGGCGAATACGGAGGGTGGTCGAGCACAGTCACTTTTCGTTGGGCC
>JGI20166J26741_11439141_pt1 | contig 13682 bp, 7 predicted proteins | sample TergutCu122P5_FD_26741 | JGI IMG/M metagenome (IMG submission 26741)
GACTACATTGAAGGACAGTAAAACTTCGAAACATATATCTATTTTGTATCAGTTGTAAATAAATAGTTGCCACTATTAAAGTTCCAACCCTCGTAAATGTCTACAAATATTTTTCACAAAGTACGAAATGGAAGGCCATGGCCGCTACAGCCTGCAGAGTCATATACTCGTATAGTGTATAAATGACGGTAAGAAGAGGCCCGCAGTCCGAATCCTGCCGTTGAAAATGAAACTATTTTTCCGATGACGTTATTCTAACATATTCGGTTTTGTGGCATGAGAATAATGGCTTACAAATTGATCCATATTTCTATCGGCCTCTGGTGTAATAGTATAGCAATCTCAAATCTCGCATTTATAGAGAACGTTAAGTTTTCGTGTCGATCCCGCTGGCCGTGCTGTCTAAGGTGTAGGTGTGCGGCCGTTTGTTTGCTGGAATTGAGGGTTCGGATCCCCCTGAGGGCACGGATGATCGTCCCTTGTGTTTGTTGTGTGTTGTGTAAGTAGCGGCCTCTGAGACAGGCTGATCGCTCGTTCGAAGGAGTCCGACCATGTGTGTGTGTATGTGTGTGTTTGTGTCTGTGTGTCTAATTGTGATTTAGGCACCTCGAAACGTGAAAGCGTAGGCCTGATTTGGGTTGTTGCTCCACAAAAAAAAAAAAATTCATTTCTTATTACACTTTAAGTGCATAGAGATGGCACAGTTTTATGCCGCTTTTTAGTGTTTGCAACTTGTCTTGTTTTCTTTCAAAACTGTGTCACTTGTTTAAGAGAATATGTTTTACGCTTGGGTTCTGTTTTGAGTTACTGGACTGGGAAGTAAAATAATTTAATCCTTAATAATAACGGGATAATGAAAGGATATTTCTAGTCAGATCCATAAAGTTCACACGGCTATATATCGAAAAATTTCGCACAATATCTCTGGAATTTTGAGAAAAAAAATTACCGGAAATCAGGCTTTGTGAGCCCGGTTAGTATACCGCATAAACCAAGGACTAGACGAAAGGAAAACTTGATCTCTCTACTGTGAATTTCTGAATGACAGCCTAGAATACAACATTCCGTAATAAGGACATGGGAATGAACGATTACTATTTACAAACAAAATAAAGTCCTTAAATTTGAAATTTGAAACAACTCATAAATACTATCCCAAAGCAGAAAAAAGAAGCGATTAACGTTAATATTCGGTCAAAACGTTGTGAGTCGGATATATTTAATTCAGCAGTGACTAGACTACGCATTGGATAAAAGGATATTCGGGGTTTGATTATGGCTGGGCACAAAATTCTCTTCGTCTCTGTACCCAGACCGACTCCGGGACCTAACCAGTTTCCAGTCCAACCAAAACCTGGGCTACTTTCCCAGGGGTAAAGCGGTGGAAGTGTTATCCTTAACACTCATTCTCATCTAGTGCCAAAAGATAAAACGGCCATAGATATACCTCCACTCCCCTATACACTATCCTTGGTGTTGTACTTAGTCCAGAACACGGCATCTTTATTCTCTACAGTTGCACGTTTATCCACCATAACTACCGTAATTATCGTATTTTGCACTCAAAGAGTATTCTAGATAAAACTGTCGTCCCTTTTACACTCAGGCTGGAAATCTTATCACTGCTGCCCTAAATTACGAGTAGCGTAATAGAAGTATTATAAATAATAAATTCAAAGGCTTCTTGTGTGCCAGTAATTTCCACACATACAGCTGAAAGTCAGAACTGTTGGTTGAATATATTTTCGTGTCGAAACAGACTTAACCCATTCTCTCCTGGAAGTGACATTTGCAAGAGGGAGAAACGGACAATCTAAATCTCATAAAACAGAATTCAGAGAGCCATCAGAGCGGACGCTCGTTGACGGCGTCTGAAAGAGTGAATATCTCTACACTTTCGTCTGTCTCTTTCCTGGAATACAAGCAAAATGCTTTTCCTATAATATAATCCCGCCGGAAGTTGACAAGGTAATCGTTGCCTGCATCAGCAACGACTACGGAAAACAAGCGCGTCATCATATATCCCGACAGGATATCATAAACCCGGATTTTGTGACGTTCAGTTACTTGTCGTGTAGGGAGTGAAAGGAATTAACTGGGCCGTCCGTCCCAACACTTGATTCCGCTGCAGGTAACTTACTAAAACTATCCCACATCTCAAAGTTGCCTTTATCTTCGTACAGTCCAGAGGCGACATCACGCAAATTTTCTGTTTGTTTCGACAAAAAACTTTGTTTTTCGAAAATAATGTTGACGATATTGCAAATAAGACATTAATTCTCTCCTTCGTTTGTTTCTTAATTCATGTGGTTTATTTGCGCATTTGTTTCCTATATTACTATTACTTACCTACAATACAAGACAAGTTACACTCCAGCCATACATAATTAATAAGGACTGCGAAGGATTTATAAGGGCACTATTTACCTAAGTGCATCGAATGAAGCAAAAAATTCAAAATTCTGCGGTGGAAATAAAGTCTCCTGTGCATAAAGAATACATAAGACCTCATATCGAGTAATACTATTCTTATAGTAGAATGATAATATATTTCCTTCTTTTAAAGGGTACTGACTTTAATTAGGAAGAAGAGGGCGACAATATAAAAATTATCACGGTGGAAAGAAAAGATGTGTGTTACACCAGCATTCTAGAAGATTTGATGACGTCAAGACCTAACTCATCTTTCTTTATAAGCTAACATTTCCTCGGCCAGCCAAGAAATTTCCATAGTTTTATGCTACCCAAGATTCACTATGGTGTGCACACACTCTGGCCAATAGTCTTTATTCTGATCACAACAAATACAGGCTACAGCCTCTCATTCTAGTTCTCTAAGATCGATTTTCATATTTCCTCTTATCTATACATTAGTTATCCAAGCGTGACATCAACAAGCTTAAAAATATACCATGATGGAGAAGTCTACAATATGACATGGTTAAAAATTTTTATGAAAACCGATTAATTCAGATAACACTGATGTCACGCAGCTCAATAGTGAAACATAACGATCGACGGACTGACGGACCGACATCCACTCGCAGTTGTAATAAAGGACACTAAAAAAAATGAATTTTCAGTCTTCCGAAACTTACTAAGAATATCGTAGCCTATAAAAATAACATCTTCCACAGTTCCACATTTCAACTGCAGTGTTCAATGCTTGTACCGCAAAAAACAGATCCTATGTACCCTGTGTTAATTCCTGTGCCATAAAAACCTTAGCAATTAGCGTTAACCTAATCTCCTTGACAATGCACGTAACTACTTTTGTTCAGAACGCTGACGTCTGTACCGAAGTTAGACAACAAAGAGGTACTGATTTCTAACGAACAAAATCTGTTCTTACTACGACAAATTAAATTCCTTAAATTCCGCACTAGGATAAAATCGATCACCGCGCAAATTGCATGTACCTAGTTGAGGAATTCTAATTTCGCCCTACACTTCGCGTCCCGAACAGGCAGCGACAGTATTTATTTAGTACTTCAATGCATGACAACGGAAGGTAATACAACGTTCCCACGTGGCGATAAGAGGGGCAGTGTTTCCCAGAAGAATGAAAAAAGAAACAATAATATGTTCCCAGAATACCCATCTATCGCAACGTGACGTCAAAGAGAATTTGAGAATGTAGCATACTTAATGAGAAGCGCTCTGCACTGAGCAAATGTTGTGCGAGAATATTGCATACGGTATGTCATACACAATCAACAGCGACACGAGCTAGTCACGTCATGGTTAGCATGCTGTGTTCTGTCTCTAATGACTGTCGTCCTGCGAGCTCAGTACCTGAGGTATGTCTCGGTCTTCACCGTCACTATAAGTCATATTTGGGCTATACCGACACCGGGTTCGCTACTGACACTCAGCTTACACGATATCTGGCGTTGTTATTTACTTCTTCGTGGAAAAAAAGATCGAGCTTATGAGATCAGCATGCTGCCTGTCTGTCTGCTGGCTGCCTGTCTGTCTGTGTATCCGTTGGTCCCCCATCTCAAATTTCAAAGCACTGACAGATTTTCACAACATAGGTATGAGCATTGTTCAATTAAAAGTCATCCAAAACTTCCTTATTTAATTTCCTACAGTCGCTAGTAGCAACGGGGTGGGCGTGCGAACTGCGTGAATTGAGGGCGACGCATAATATGAAGTCCGAAAGTAACGTACAATAAACATTTCAATAGTATACTCGTACATATTTTCTTACAATTTTTAAGGGCATTCGCAAAATTGCGAAAATTGACTATTAGCTTCGTCATGTCTGTCCGTCTGTCTCTCCACTTGTAACAACTTGGCTTCCACTGTACGGGTGCTCATGAAATTTAATATTTGAATATTTTTCGAAAATCTATCGATAAAATGCACACTCCATTACAATATAACAAGAATAACGGGTACTTTACATGAAGACCAGTACATATTTTTGGTAATGTCTCGCACATTTCTTTTTAGAATGAAAACTATTTCAGGCAAAAGTCGTGGAGAAAATCAAAACACACATTCTAATTTCCATAACATTTTTTTCGAAAATTGTGTTGTTTATGAGATAATGTGGACAAATATTGTAGAGACAGACAGGCCACAGACGTCAATATGGCACATGAGCTTTCCATGCTGGATAACTAAGGCTACAAACACACACTCAGGATATGTAATACTTAATGTTTTTTCACTGCAAATTTGGTTGCACGAACGAGTCTTAATGTTACGTTTTAGTACTCTGCCTCTCACGTAATTTCCTACAATCAGCAGTAACAACACAGTAGGTTTGAGAACTTGGTGAATTGATGGCGACACGTAATATACAGTCGTGCAGTAACTCACAATAAACATTTAAAAAGTACGCATCTCTGTTACAGTGTTTTCTCTATTTTCACAGAATGCAGAAAAACGACAAAGAAACAACGAGAAAATTTTATTCAGTAGTTTGACAGTGATATTTAATGAATAATTAGAAAAATGAACAAGAAATTAAATATTACGATAGATCATAATCTTACGCAAAAACTACATTCGTAATTTTGTGTATGAGATAACGCTTATAAACACAGCAACGCTAAGAAATTCTGAGGTTATACCTGACTAAAGTAAACCGAACCGGTACTTCAGGAAATATTTCTTCCCAAAAAGGAACTAATGGCGAAGGTATGAGTGACAATAGTGGTAACAATAATAACACTGGGTAACACACGTACTGTTACAAACAAACTAAAATTTAGTATCCAATAAAAATACATCACATGACCAACAAAGTAGGTGCCCAACAATATGACCTATAAGTTAAACTGCAGATAACTCGTCGATTTTTTAATGCTTTTTGCACCGTGCATTGCGATATAATTATGCAACACAAACCAAAGAAAAGCACACTTTTAAAACTTATACTTTAATTCAATTTTTTCAATTTTTGATGTCTTCTACATGTTTCGAACCTCATGGGTTCATCCTCAGGATGACATGCATTGGTGTACACCACTGCATATGAACACACCATACAGAATCTGCGTTTACAGCTGTCTTCCTGAGGATGAACCCATGAGGTTCGAAACATGTAGAAGACGTTAAAAATTGAAAAACCTAATTAAAGTATCAATTTGGAAAGTGTACATTTCTTTGGTTTATGTTGAATAACTCTTCGATTCTAAACTTCCATCACCTAAATATAACATTAATAATGCAGGATCGCCAAGATTGTAATTACGTGCAACAGGAAAGCAACCTGTATGATTTCTGTCTGTAATTCCTTGTTATAATATCCACCGCTTGGTTGAACTTTTAACATCCAGTTTTTGTTTTTGGTCGAATAAGCGGACAGTATGATCATTTGAGGTATAAAGGAATAGGCACAGACGAAAGCTTCATGTCCTCTTTTCAGGTATTGTCCCTGTGATCACATCCAGTTGATATTGTCATCATTAATCACGGACATCGAGGAACTCCTACAATGCAGTATATCCCAAATGGCCATCACAATCCACTTGTCTACGCACCCATGTTTCATAGGTATAGTAAACGGCAAGTAAATTGTAACTGTGTACAATACAATACATGGCGCAACGTACAATATTGGAAAACCTGACATGAACAATATTATTAATTAATTTCATACGTCCTACTACGTCACATAACTGTGTTTATTAGTAAAGGACCTTCAAACGTTTGCGGTATCTTCAACCAGCGACTACCTAATAACTCGTATTAAATAGTGGAAAATATGACAAATATAACATCTATTACCAGTGAGCCACTACTCATCCAGTCGTATATTTATTCAGATTCAAAGTCATTTTAGGCCTTTTGTGAAACAAGCTGGACCGTCGAAGAATTCAAGTCTGATCTCGCATGTATGCGGTTCGATTTCCGGGAGGGAAAAGAGACTTTTCTCCAAAACAGCCGCCTGTAAAGGCTGAAGAGCCTCGTAATCAAAGGGTAATGGGGGGAGGGGGGGCACGTTTCTCGGGGCATGGAGATGACCACTCACTTCCGTCTAGTTCCAATTTTAAGAAGCAGTGGATGGAACTACAGCTCATCCCTCCATACGTCTTCATGGTGAGCATGAGGTTAACTTCATATTTTTTACCTTTCACCGTGCATTTAGGTAAACATATCTTACAATCTGAAATGACGGATCTGACACTCACGACTGCACAATAATATCCGTCAACTCGGCACTATATGTCTATCAAATTCTTAACGTCGGAGCAACACGATATTCAGGAACGTAATGATAGCAGCATTTCTCGGACTCTCATAACATACGATTCCAGTTCATGACATCATGACGTTAAAAGCTAACATTACTAATACCATAAAGTCAATACGGTTTGTTGAGAAATTGTATTTCAGCGGAGGAACAGAAAGCTTTTGTGCAACCACATATCGTGTAGGACAGGGGTGCGTAAATTGGTTGCCTCATGCAACATCTCGATAGCCAACTGGCCAATTTTCAAATGAAATAATCATTATCTGCAGTGTATGGTCCACTTGTACTCTGAGTTAGGCAGAACAAAAAAGAACAATAAAAACATACTGAGTAATAACAGCATCCGTATATTTACAGAAAGAGTTAAACATCAGAAGAACATATTCACGTTATTCATGTTAAATTAAAGATTTTTCGATAGTGCAGTCTTCCAAGATGCATTTCACATTTAAGACGTCACTACAACTTTGTTTAAACAATAATAATAATAATAATAATAATAATAATCTTCTTCAATCGGCGCTGCAACCCTTGTGGGTTTTGGCCTGCTCACCTATCGTTGAGTATTCTCAGCAAGAAGGTTTTACAGAGTGCCGTTGCCAGCGACACGTCAAACCCCAACTTGGAGGACCAGTGATTAGAACGTTCCAACTCTTGCCACAAGGTGTCCCCAGCGTCTGAAACGACGCAAGCGAATCCCAGCAGCGGAAGGTGGAACTATGGACGAGAAAATTTCCGAGAATTTTGTCGAAAGTGGGTTCTTTTACATGTCGTAAATTTATGACATGAGACCGACTGCTTTACTTCCCCTCCGAAGGAAGGCGCGCTGAGGATTTTTTTCGCCCGAAAAATCCGACGGCTTCGGCCGGGTTTGAACCCGCGAACTTGGGTACCAAATGCCAGCACGCTCACCTATAGACCACCGAGGCCGCTTAATAATAATAATAATAATAATACTTTTGAAAATGACGTGTTGTTCGGCACAGGTTTTGCAACATGTGACTTAACAACAGTAATGTACGTTGAGTATCATAATGATATGCGAGTGAAGTACAGTCTTCTACGCAACTTTGCATTATTCGAACACGAATGACAGTGCCAAACAAGCCTGCGAATTCCACAATTTTTCGGAATTTCTTTTTACAGGGGAATTTAATAACAGAAACTAGATACCAGATACTAGATACACTGAAAAAGATACCCTGTTTCCGATTAACATGGGTTGCTGTACCAAGCAGTGAAAAAAAACGTACGTTATATATATATATATATATCGCATCAACGAAATCTGCCAAAATAGAGCTACATTACGCTGTATAATTAGCTGTGTTTGTGAGTGCGGGAGTGAGCGATTAGACGTTAGTTACACGAGATGACAGTTGTCATTATGAAGCAGTCAAGAAGTGAATCGGTACCTATGTTTCGGTCGGCACTGCAGCGTCGCTCTTTACCAATAACATCAACATGTTTCTTAAAAACTTTCAAATACACTGCGTGGATATCCAGGATAAATGTGATTTTCCATCTAAAATATAATGCACACGAAAGAATAAATTGAAAATTTACCTATTAAAATCACACTTAGATCCACCATTTACCAAGTGAATATTATGGTAACACCATTACGACAAACTCGTTACCAGTTAACAGATACAAATAAAATCAAATTTCAGACACCTGCTTATACTAATTTATTTACAAAGAGACCGTTTGCTAAAATATTTGGCTCAAAAGAATGGGGCATAAGGACAGAATTCAGAACTATTTGGGCTACAACCAATATAAACTCTATTTTACTTTAATACTAAGAAATGTCTTTTCCTCTTTATCGTACTTGTGCTTACAAAGGACGTGAGAAATTATCAAACGGAAACGACACGTGAATCAGGGTCCGAATCGGGTACTTATCCACGGAATTCTCAATGGAGTCATCTCAATGCTGGAAGAGCTGCCTCATTTCTACATAAAATTTTGCATACCCCTGCAAGCAGGCCAATGTCTATAGGCCTAATGTTACACAAATGCACATACAAATCGCAAGCGGTCAATGTGAGTCAATTGTTTCTCCCATTGCTGTTACTAGTAACATTCCTGTCCGTTTGTGTGTTGAATAAACACGTGGAAGGGAAAACAATACAGGCACATTGCCAAGGAATTGGTGAAATTTATCACAAACAATTCTGAAACGATTTCCCTCTCCCTGTCTGCAACGTGTGTGTGTATGTGTGTATAACCTTGGGCAAAGCTTCTATAACAACAACAATAACTACTATGGCAGTTGTTTTTAAGTCTCAGTAGGTTATAAACCGGCCTTTAAGACGATAACAACAAAAGCTGCACCGAAACAAACAAAAGTTAACTGGTTCACTTTTTATTAGGTAACTTATTATCGAACTTGCTTTGTTCGAAGTTCTTGGTCATGATTTTGTTGAGGGCCCAATACACCGCCAGTTTACTATGGTTATTATTATTATTATTATTATTAACATAATAATCATTGCGGGCACTTGTGAATACGGTGATGAACCTTCGGGTTCCAAAAAATGCGGGGAATTTCTTGACTAGCTGCAGAACCAGTTAGCTTCTCAAGAAGGACTCTGTCCATGGAGTAACATAATAATCATTATCACTATCATCCTCATCACCCCATTTGAACTCACCTATATTAAATTCAACAATGCGGTTACAGGTGTCATTTTTAATGCAAACAATACAACTAATTAATAAAACCAACTATTTTATGTGTAATCGCTATCGGCCATAAAGTTTAAGTTAGAGTAATATCTGTGTTTATGAAACCGACCAACTCCAAACACCAGAGCCCTTCTTGAGAAGCTAACAGTTCCTCAGATAGTCAAGCAATTCCGCTTACTGTATGGAAACCGAAGGTTCATTCGTTACAGAGAAGGCAGCGCACTTTCCCAGTCCGTGAATGCTGCATAGGAAAATAAGATGTTTATTGTAAGAAGAAAAATGGAGCACATAAATACTTTCTGTGGAAAGAGTTCACAGATTTTTGGCTCATTCGCAAAATTGCGAAAAGCGACTATTAGTTTCGTAATATCTGTCTGTCTGTCCGTCCGTCTACCCGCATGGTACAACTCGGCTCCCACTGGTCGGATTTTCAAGAAAGTTAATATTTGAATGTTTTTCTAAAATCTGTGAAAAAATTCAAGTTCAATTAAAATTTGATAAGAATAACAGTTATTTTGACAAAAAGACGTACGTATATTTATGATAATATTTGTTAGAATGAGACTTTTTGGGCGAAATATTCGAGAAAATTAAAGCACTCTTTTTATTTTCAATAACTTTTTCCGAAAATCATTCCGTTTAAGAGAAAATGTGGAAAAAATATGGCACAGCTAGGCAGGCCACAGGTGACATAATACGGCCCATGTGCATTGCATGCGGGATAACTAAGGCTACAAACACACATTCAGAATATGAAATACTTATTACTTTGCCACGGCAACAATAGTAACGCGAACGCCCCTTGAAGTTACTTTAATACGTATATTGCCTGTCTTTTTAGTGTTACACTTGACGGCGCATACAGTAACCCCTGTGCTTTACGGGGTTAAAGTCTGTGCATACGTAATCCTGGCAATACAGTGTGTCTCAGAACGAACTATGTGATGTCATAGGCCGACAAATCATATTTTTGGGATAGAGGATATTATTACGCACAGACATTTTTCGAGTAACTCAAGTAGTTTGAACTACTAAGAATGGAAACTTCTGTTCTACGTTCCCAAAAATGGCAGAAGCAAATATTATTACTTTTTCCTACATCGACAAAACGATCTGCTTCCCTTACCTGGACAACGATACAACAGTTCGCAATCCTACAAGTGGATGGGCACCATCTTCTTCCACCAGCATGGTGCTGCACCTCACTGTGGTCACCACGTTCTTCAGTTCATGAATGTGACATTTTCTGATAGGTGGCTCGCCAGATGTTGTTAAGTTTCCGCAGGCGGGTAAGTTCAACTGCGCATCGACAGTCATGACTATCGTGCGCAGAAGGAAAGTATTGAGAAGAATTGCTACAGACATGACAGTTGTAATGTGGAAAAAATCGTAATACCATCCGAAGGTGTGCAGAGACTCGTGTGACAGCCGTGTTGAGCTACTTTAAAGTGTCCTCAGTCAACAAACACTGTCACAAAGAGAAGATGGAGATTAATTCTGACAGTGGTTATTGAATGAGTTATAAAATCACGTTGCTAGTAATGAAACAAGGAGTATTTGAAATAATAGTTTTCAATATAAGCTGAAAATTTAATAACGAAATATATTAATTCAAAACCAAAATTAAATTCTTCTCCGTGTCCAGCAGGAGCAAGCTTTACTTAAATCTTCTTGGAATATAATGCAGATGGAATTAGTGAGCTCCTCCGAAAATTCTGTAACAAATAACCGACCGACATGTCGTCACATCCGAGAATTTGATCTTCATTACCCACGCAGTGAAAACCTCTAATCACGTACAGACTTACGAGTTGGTAGAAATGAAACTCGTCAGCCGACTTTTCGAAAAGCCATTCGTGGTTATCAACTCTGCGTAAGTTGAATCCTGTGTGATTGTGAACATTGCTGCACCATTGTGGATTTGCAGCAAAGAGGAACAAAGGGTTGTGTTTCGTCACTTGTGGGTGAACGGAGTGAAGGGAGTTGAAATTCACAAACGTTTTGACAGTATGATGAAAAAACTTCACCCCAGCGGAGAGTATATGGGAAGACTAAAACTTTTAAGAATGTCCAAAATAGTGGACAGATATAGAAGACCCAGGACGCCCGTCCATATCAATCAGTGATGAAAAACAGGTACAGACTAACACCACGAATTTCGACGACAAAACGAAAATTGCAACACCATTAAGAGTACTGGTAAACATAGTAACTACGCAGAAAAGCAATAGAACTCTACTCGTACAAAAAATAAATTATAAGGGATCAATAACTGCAGATTACATATTGCTGGCATGTGACTACACAGTATCACAGTATATAAGAAATACACGTGTCGTATCATTGCAGATACGTTCTGAATCCCCTTCGTACTTATTTCCCTTAGAAACTATACTGTGTTTCTCTCGTTACATTCTGATGTTGCACCCGTTATGCAGAATAAAGTAAACAACTTCATAGTCACTTTGCGATGCCGGAAGAAACTCATTGCACGAATTTAATACTGTTCTGTTTTGCTGCAAAATCCATATTCTGCAGTTATATCCTATAAACATCTGTCACGCAGAATTGCTGTATAGCAGCTCGCCTGTTTAGACCAGTGATTGTCTATAGTTCAGACTGCAGCTCGCCACACAAGTACACTGAATATAGGTAAGTTTAAAGTACCCACACGAATAAAACTTGTATAATATCCCTCATATGGTTTGTTCGGACTTGGAGATGGGATACGAATATTCTGCGTCTATGTTTCTGGAATGCTGAACTTCCATACATGGGTTACTTCTGTGTTACAGAGGCGGAATGGAGTACAGCGAGAGTGAGTATACTCGGTCACTGCATACAACATGTACCAACTGTTGCACATGTTGACAGTAACTAAAGCGCTTCTAATTTTAGAAGCAATTATTTGATAAATTCCTGTTCATGTCCGATTTAGAGCCAGAACAAGAACTAACGTTTCCTTCTTCATTCGTAATCCACCTCCTTTCTAATGGTTCATCAGTTTGATAGAATTGCAAAACACTCTGTATATATACCTAACTGAATATGTTCATAAGTATATTTAATAACAAACGATTGTCATCAGAGGAGTTCCTTCAACATTAAAATTTCATGTATTATAAACAAAATATGGAAGAAATACACAGTAATTCATAAGACAACAAACCCACTACCTTCCTCCACAAGATAACAGTCATTCTGTAACTTCGTTTGTCTATATTAAAGCCATAAACAACTGTAGCTACTGAATTGAAGAGCTAACATTTGAATGAAACCAACTTCTTTGTTGTAGTAATACCAGTAGTAGTAGTAGTAGTAGTAGTAGTAGTAGTAGTAGTAGTCAGATTTGTAATGTTTCAAATTATGAGTTACATAATACAATTCGAAATCCGACATCATTTCACAAGTACCCACCGTGGGTTCCATTAGAAAAAGCAAAGTAAACCTTCAGGTTATTTCAACCGTCTTCATGTGTGTTTTGCATCTACGAGCGTGCCGAACCGCCTGTTACCCTCAACGTGCCAATCTGCCTGCGGCTGACAGAAAACATCTTTATTATGCTCGTATTCTGATCATGCTGTTTATCTAACATCAACATTGGCATCGTGGTCTACAAAACTGAAATATTCGCAAGTATCATTTTTGTGATACGTGTTGGAGTTGGAGTTACGTTTGTAGGTACAAAACGATGTCAGAACCAACGGTTCAACTCCAAACGAGACTCAGAATCACTAAATTGATATACCTGTGCTCCCTGAACAAAGTGGGTAGAAACAAGGCTATGCAGCGTTGTAGGGACTCAGCTCTTCCGGGCTATTACGCTGCGAGTAGTGGTAATTGTTTACCGATGTTTCGGGAGAACTTATCGGTTTCATCTTCAAGGGTAAATCTGGGGCTCCCAAATTCGCACAATCCCACGGCCACTGGGTGACGAATTGGCACCCACTATTCAAACGCACAACCGCACCTCCTAACGTGGAGCCAAGGTCTCGAGGTTATACAAAACCTTACTAGTGGTGCGAAATATTCATCATCGGGCCGCTTGCGCCGTGCATATTATCATTGATAATCACTGTTACACATGCTGTCGCAACTGAAAGACCATATGACTTAGGCACAAACCATTCAGGCAAATCTCTTGCCTTTCTGTTGCCCTACAGAATTCACTAGGCCGAATCGATGTACTCCCACATACCGTCCACGAGTGTCGAAGACTGTAACCCAAAATCGATGTCGATTTTGGACAAACCTTCCACAATATTTGCTATTTTAAAAC
>JGI20166J26741_11439252_pt1 | contig 13679 bp, 9 predicted proteins | sample TergutCu122P5_FD_26741 | JGI IMG/M metagenome (IMG submission 26741)
TAAACGTGCTTCAATGAAATTACTTGTGATGTATTGTGTGTGTAGTCGGTGTTTGGCAGCGTGAAATTTCGACCTGTGGCGTGTGTGCCTGGTGCGATGAGTTGAGAACTACTGTAGTTCTCAACTCGTCACACCAGGCGCGCACACACACACACACACACCACAGGTCCAAACTTCATGCTGACAAACGCTGACTATGCACAAAAAACATCACAAGTAATTTCAGTGAAGCACGTTTAATACTCCTTGAGGATGGATCCCTAAGGATCCGAAACATGTCGGAGTTTTTAATTGTCTTTTAAAATACTGATACATGTAGATTTTAACCTATTGAGTTTTATACAATTAACTGTATTAGTCGGCCAATAAAAGTGATGTTATGATTGTGTTTTATTCTAAATTTCCATACCTGTATATTGAGCTAACACAAGAAATTTTTCTTGCCTTACACCTAATATTTGGCAACTGTTTTATAAATGATTTTCCTTTCAAAAATCCAATTACATAATAAAAGTGCCTTATATTTTCATTTCTTCCAAATATTTAAATTTACAAGGCAAAGCTAGTGAACACAGTAAAGTGATAATCATAGAATTTTATGTTCCACTTTTGTACTGCATTTTCTTATGTACCGACTCTGACCAGCTTGAACTATAAAGCAATAATCATGCAATTTAGTGATCCTTTTCTGATCATAATTTCCACCACAACAGGATCCAAGTATGTTAAATTTGTCAGAAATCTCCTCAAGGTCTCTTCCTGTAATCACATTTATAATTCTTAGCATACAGAAAAATGTTTGACACTAAAGATGTAGATATGTTTATAATTTATTGGAGTGCACAACTTCAGATACCTAGCTCTAATGGATCACTCATTACCATCAAACCAAAGGGTTAGCACAGAATTCATGTGGTTTTAATTCTGTATTATATGGCACAAAAATATCTCAATAAAATCTGTATATTTTTCATACATATATTTTCCACAAAACATTCCACATTCCTCTATCAAGTGGTTCTAATGTCACATACCCCTTCGCCTTGTTAGCATAACAGACAGCTGGATATTCAAAAAGCATGAAACTGCAGATGGCCTTGTATTGGAATTATCCCTTATCAAGATGCATCAAAATTCATCAACTGGTACAAGTGTTGCTAGGGCAGAGGGGTCAGACGCATAAAGAATCTGTCCTTATAAAAAAAAGCAAAAACTAAAAAATGACCTCTCAGTGCCTGAGGAATTTGCTTCTAATTTGGTGTTCTGACAGTGTTGTCGAATTAAGGTTTACAACAACTGTTCTTTTTTATTTATCTTGGTACCAGTCTTCTCAGTATGACAGACATGAGCACACTGGGCTCTCACAGGCCAGATGTACTTAATGTACTGGAAAGTTCTGTGTACATGTGAGTGGCACATTTGAATGAATGTGCAACATGTTAAGGCAAGCTTGCAGGGACATGGTGATGTGATGGGGTTGCAGAGTACAAATGATTCACCTCTTTCAAGGAGAGACGGCAATTCCTGGTGATGTCCAGCAGAACAGAGACCAGTCATTACCTGTAGGTAGTAAGTAGACCACTGCCCATGTCTAACAGTTCATGTGAGAAAATTACAAACAAATGATACACAAACACACACACCTTTAGGGCTCCGACATACAGTCCAATGGCAAATATTTGTCCATATATGACACACATAATTGGGAATTTCTGAATCATGAGACTACTTATTGTCTATGAAAGGAAAAGGAAAGCACCACAGAAGATGTGCTTAAAACACCAATTTTAAAACTGTGCGCTGCGGTGTCCCTGGGCACCACGGGATATTCACATTTGCAAGGGAAACACAAAACTCCAGATTGCAGAAGGTGGTAACAATGTCAGTGAAGAACGTGAGGTGATGGCTATTAAGTTGTTTGTATCTAACTACTTAATAAAAAGAAGTGTTTGGTATTTCTTTTGGCATAGGGGCAATGTGAAAAAATTGCTCAGACACTATGGGTGTCATGAACTGAGAAAGTTGGGGAACTGCTGGCTTAAAAAATAATATCACAGCATTGTTGACAAGTTAATGGATAGCAGAACATACATTTTTGATGCCAAATTTTCTGATTTTTAGACCCACTTGTTATATAAATACTCTACTAAAAAGAAGCAAGTTTCTAGACATCAATTCCAGGTTCCTAACAAGAGTACATACATACCTCATGCAAGTGTATCAATCCAGCAGAAGTGAGTGAAATAGTTACTGAAAACAGCGTGTACATCGAATTGTTCTCACATCCATACAGTCCACTGCTGGCATATATATCAACAGCCCAGAAACTGTGGATGGAAGCATTCAAGTTAACACATTACTGCCTGTGTTCCCATTAATACTTCATGGAGTTCTCACACCCTGTTTATCAACAGAAAATACTGTAACATATGTCTATCAATCTACAGTAAAATTTAGCTCCCCAAATATGATGCAACACATGCCCCTTTCAGCAATTATACGAGTATGTGGTATGTCTACTTCAATGAATTTAATGCTTCATTGCTGCACTGATAAAAGTACCAAGTATAGCGGATGAATATCTGTATGGAGATAAATAACAAATATGCCTAAAAATTCTGCATGATTCACTTCTCACATATTAACATTCACAAACATGACAAAGTTTAATCAAGAAAACAATCACAAAATCCTTGGCATTGGTTTCTAAACACAGTACATACGCACCACTAACAAGAGTGGTTTGTGAGTATGTTTTTGTAAATCATGTACAAATGCCTTTGTCTCTGCCTTAAAACTTCCCAGAAGAGTAAATTTATGAACAAACTGAAGCAGCAGACATTGATGTCCAAACAAAGCAAAAATTTCATTTATCACCAGCATATGAAGGCATCCCAGTCTGAAGGTTGGATAGCAATGTAACAACATTTGTTTCAATTACTGAAGTACAATAATGTCCATACTTGTCATGAGATTATATCAAGAAACTTACTTTCCCTTATTGTATTTTTATGTCATGTCAGCACAAACCCATTTCATAGTTAATGGTAACTGGTATTCTTTCCACCTTAATGTTTCTGATATTGTTCACATGTGCAGTTCTGTTACACAGGAGTATGAAGAACAATGTTCAAAATCATTATTCATTAAACACACAACAATTTCGTTCAACTTACCAAAGACTATGTGTCCAGATTATGGAAGTTCAAGAACTTCACAAAAAGGTCTAAATTAAATTCCACAAAAAATATTTATACAGACAGCTTGATAAAGAATGAGAAAAGCATAATCTAAAAATGAATGTTTCATGGATATAACAACTTTTCACTCACTTGACACTCGAAGGAATTCCAGCACAAAAATAATAATAATAATAATTTTTTTTAAATATTGTTACATAAAGGCTAAGTCCCATTATGTTGCTGTGGCTAAACTTACTTCTTCCGCAGGTAGGCAAGAAGAGATCCCTTTCCCTCGTGTCCGACCAGCGATGATACATATTCACCTGGCTTTGATCGGTACATATGTAACATGGAAGGTAAGGCCCAAGTCAACACCACCTACAAAAAACATAAGGTTCATATAAAAATGCACACTGCATCCCTCTTACAGAAGATGAAGTCATATATTATTATGAGATACCAATGAAAATGTAAAATAAATAAGAAACCACAGCTTTTTCTTAACTCTCCCACAAGACAACAGAGACATCCCATTAAGACATACCAGCCTTTCATACAAGACAAACTAACCTCACAGATGTCCTTAACTGGCTTGACCCAATACATCTTCTTAAAATCTGAGGTGTTGAAGGCTACACTGGCAAACTTCTTAAAGTCATCTGGTGGCAGATGATTGTTGGGGACACCTGAGAAACCTTCAACCACCATTGATTCCAATGTTTCCATTGGCAATCGAGCCTGAGGAGAGTAGAAGTCTGTATAATATCTAACAATATAAACTGTGGTCAGTTAGGTCAAGGTAAAAATATGCATACGAAAAAAAAAGGTGGGGGGGAGAGAGAGAGAGAGAGAGAGAGAGATCCAAAATGTATATGGCTAAATTAACAAGTAACTGACTAAGGTGTGGCTACTGGATCCCAAACAAGTTCTAAATACAAACAATACAAACAAAAAGCTGAAAAGAAAAACTGAGGTCAAGGTCTGAACAGGCTAGGAAAGGTGTCACACAGAACAGGGGTAGAAGGTGGGATGAAATGACAGAGAAAAACTCTGGAAAGATGCAAACAGATGGATGGAGATGCTTGGGTGCAAGGTGGCAACATCTGAGAAGGAGGAGGAGAAAAGAGGGAAGAAGAGGATTTGGGAGCAGAAAATTCTTATCAATATACGTGCGTTCTGCACAGATGGGCTAGTCTGTATCACACAAATTTTATAATTCTATCCTGACAAACTCTCACATTGGCAATTCCTCTCCCCCTCTCTCTTTTTGCTAATACCAAACATACAACAGATGGCCAATAAATGAAAATTTCACGCAACCTGAATAGCGAGTGTCATTCGATGTGATGAGTAATGCCTTTTCCTGAAATCATGAACTGCTTCATATAGGTCATCATCACCTATATTATCTCTTAATGTTATCAAGTTGCCCCATTCAAATTTTCTTGCAGGATTATCAGAATGAGCCAAACAACAAAGGAATCGCTGCCTGCGGCTTTCATCTGATGTCACGACCCTTTGGAACTCTGTAACAATATGTAAGAATATAGAATTTTAATAAAAAGTTCATCATGACATATGTATACACTTCCCTACTTCCCATTCAGCTGACCTCCAAGGTTCATGTCACAAACTGGCCACCTTACAATAAGGCACAGTTTTATAAAATGGTGATGTCTCTGCATCTACGCCACCAAACTTTTACAACAAAACACCTAGTCACAATATACAGTGATATCATTCAACAGTTTCAATAATTGCTTTTTTTTAAACCTCTGTAACTGACATCTGCAGCAGATTACTGACAGAAACAAACATTACTGCATATATGACACAAGCTACAGCTCTAGAATACAAAGTCCTCAAGTAATAAAACCTCAAATTTGTGCTAACACCTCACAAGTGGAAAGTGCAATGACTTCAATGAAAACTTTACTATAAATGATCATGAAATTTTGCAGCCTGTTTTCAAGATAGGAGATGAACAGCTTTCTTGTTTCATATGGCTGTATATTCTCCAAACTGATTTTCTAGTACTCACCTGCCAACATCTAAAACTAGACAAATTTTCCTTTTGTACTTGTCAGTGCTGTTCCCTATCTAAACCTGTTGTAACAGATTACTCTTTACGATGATCCACAATATCAAAGACCAGGGGTAAACCTATAGCCACAGAGTATAAATACCAAACTAACATCACCATGGCTTGAATTTCTAATGTTTCACATGGTCATTTAATTCACTAATGAGAACCAGATTTTTAAAAGTGCCTCTGCTTATCTCTACACCAACATGTCAATATTCAATAGATATCATTCTTTACTATCCAGCATCCATTACTTTGGTACTGGTGTATTCACTCTTATAAGAAAATTCATTTATATCCAGGTTTGAAGAATGCCAGAAACTTGTGACTACAAATGCACATTCCATTTCTTAGAACACATTACTGTGTTGTTACATTCTATGAACACTGTTGCCTAGGTCAACTTCTCCTTCAGACACTAGCCTGTTGACTTAAATGGGAAAGATTTCATTCAAAGCTGTTGAGGTAGAAAGCTGGAGAGTTACACGTGTCAACACACTTCACAGGACAGGGTAGCACATGGCTTTGAATCCAAAGAGACAAAGACTAAACAGATACGATACTCTGGAGTTCATACCTGATACAGACTCTGACAAGGAGGAGGAGGAGGAAGTGCTCAAACACCTAGTTACACCCCACCGAAGGGTACGTAAATGGGCATGACAGACAAACCAGACACACAGGGGTTTCCATGAACACAGGAAGATGAAAAGTTCTGACAGTGATGAGACATAATCCCATATGCAATGCCAGGTGTATAATGTGTGTGTGTGTGTATGTGTGTGACAACTGACAGGTACAACAAACACCAACATTAAGCAGTTCTATGGTAGTAAGAATATAAATGTATTACGCACAACATACACAAAATCTTCATTTACACATTTCTTGTCAACAAAACCACATTTTATATCTTCAAAATCAGACCACAGTAATATCAATATCAGGTTCCAAGGATTACATAAAAATTAGTTCACCATATAAGAAGCTTCTAACCTACATGTTAAATATCTGAAAAGATATTCCACAATAATAATTCCGTCACCCAGTATACACTCAAGATAAGAAAACTTAAACCCACAAATATACCCTACAAAATCTTCAAAAAGTAAAGTTACACACCAAAATCAAGCACCTTACTTAATATAACCTTAAAATGATGAAGACAGAACTCCAAGCGCTGCAATATCTCCTAATTCATTTACTCCTATAACATAACCTTATACTCGTATATTACTATTACTGTATGTAAAAAATGATACCTTATTTCTTTGTATAAAACTTCATTCTGATAATTTCCTCCCAAGTATTTCGTACAGAGCTGTATTACATGATGTAAAGTATACTAAATCTCTGAAAACAATAAAAAATGTTCTTGTGATTGACAGTCTGTTTCTTTATGCTATATATATTATCATAACAGGATGTTTATACAGGTCAGACACATTTACCAAGAACCTTTTCCAGTACCTGGCATCACTGACTCTGAAATCTTTCTCTTTCTGCTGATTATCATTCATTTGGAACATGACACATAAGGCACCCTGAGAGACTACTGGTCTATGACTGAAGAGTTCGTTACACTCTTTTAAAGCAAAACCATGACCTTTGACAGGTTCCTACACAAACTTTGTTACCTCCACTTTTCAAAGAGCCATAATACTGCTGACACTACTGATCCAAATTTTGATCATCTTTGGAAGCCAAGACATATTACTGACATGCTGTACAGTTCTTACTCAAAATATCATGACCTTTCTGAACATCTGGCTGTGAATGAGGTAACAGTCCCTTTCAAAGAAAGGATAACTTTCTTACAGTACACACCCACCACAAACACTGATGAATAAAAGTCTACAAACCATCGGATATGAGTCGGTACCTATGTATGATATCGTTTTCTACTTAGGGAAGGAGAAGACATGTGTGATTGTAGATATGACAGCAGCTCAAGTGACTGTCAGACACTTGACAAGGTGGAGGGACAAGAAAGTAACTCCTTTCACTGCCTAACAAAGAGGACAACCAACTGCTGCAGGGCAGTGACCTAAGAAAAAGGGAATTCCACAGGAATCACTGCCACAGAACAAGTGACCAAAACAAAGGTATTCTATCTAGGCCTCTACAGCTGCTATGTGAATAGATAAATGACAAGTAAATGTACCTCCCATATGCATGATACACCAGCAAATGGTTAACTTCTGTGATGAATGTGGAAATGCAATAATCCAGTTACCTTACAGGACTGCAACAAACACATGGAGTATGCTGACTTAGAGGACAGGAAGATCAGCAGTTATTCAATACCATATTGGAGATAAAAGTAGAAATTTTTGTTTTTAATTTACAGACATGACAACTCTAAGCAGCTTCCTCTCAACACCACGTAGGAACAAGATGACTCACAAAGACTTGTGTCTTGTCCTTGTGCATAACCTGATTGAAAGGGCTGGGATCATCTTGCAGTAAAATACAGCATTCAATGGTCAATTCAATCCTCCAAGCCGTACGGACATTCCCTGACTTACGCAATTTAAAGTTACACAATTTCAGACTTAAGCAACTTTAAAAAAGTAAGAAAGAAAGAAAAGAATAACATTTTGAAATGCATGCTGAATTTTTCCTTCCAGAAATGAAAGCGTAATGAGAAGAAGGTGGCAGACAAATACTGCTGGGCAATAACACAGGCAGTAGGGCTGTCATGCTGTGACCAATCAGATTCCAGTGTGTTGGATTTCAGCTTTTAACTGGACTCCTCTGTATATACATACATACCATATGTACACTCAATTTAAACTTGTGTTGGACCTTCTGGAACATGACTATTGTGTAAGTCAGGGGTGTCTGCATTGCCAAACTTGTTCTACATGAGTAAAAAATAAACTACAATAAAGCAAAATAGAATAAGATTTGGGTCCAGTGCAAGACATGTAATGTGGGCCAGCATTAGTATGTAAGTATTTTGAAGACTACTACACAACACTCCATCTGTGATGTAACAGTGGCAATGTCAGGCATTTCAGATTATAAGACGTCTCATCAAACGGGTACCTCACACTTAACATTTCTTTCTTTATAAATCACTAGGATAATGGGTACTACACAGTAAAGTCTAGCAACAGTTAGCCATTTAAAGATAAAGAGCAGACTGCTTTATTTAAACACCCAGTTCGTACCGCGCAGTAAACACTTTTCGTCTCGGTTGTAAAAACCAATCAGCTTATGGTGTATCGAGCAGAAGTCGCTGTTTGTTCTCAGATAAATACAAAACACCTAATTACAGTGTGGGCAGAGCGCACAATTCTTGAATGTTCAACCTGTTGGTGCATCACATAACCAGCAGGCTTTAATAGGTTAAAGAGTGTTTGCTGCCCTCACCTGAATCAATGGCTTCTCTCTCACGTGTCATGGCTTCCCTTTTCATCAGTGGTGATATGAAGAACTGAGAAAACTTATCAACAGTTTCTCTGAGATACTTTTCTTGGCATTCAAAATAGAATGTTGTGTATTCAGATTCTGTTGTAGCATTGTCAGAACCTCCTCTATTCTATTCAAAAAAGGCAACACAAATATAACTTTAATAAGCTGTGAGCTAAAATTACAAATACAGTAGACTCCCCATTTAAGATTTTTTTTGTGGGGAGATAAGCTTTTTACACCTTAATGAGAAAAATTTTAAGTGGGGGTTGTATCACAAGCAAATAGAAAATTACTACCGTGATTACATAAACAGTGGATGCACTGTAAATTTGAACCTAGTAATGTTCTCCTTCAAACAATTTTGTACTCATATTTTTATATTTATGTTATGGGACAAAATAAAAAAAATATCAGTAGCAAAGAAACTAAGTTTCATTATCAATGCACAAGACATTCTGCGAGTCCGTTTTTCTGTCAGCATGAAGTAACAATATATTACTACAGCAGTGTGTAATCGATTCTGACATCAATTCACTTTCATAGCCTACAATCATGGTTTTCTTCATGCAGCAGATACTCCACAGATGTAAACACAAACCCTAAAATGAGGCTCCAAAAGGGTGTAGGGGCTCAATTTTCATGTCTTAAATGCAGGAAAAACCTAAAACTGAGAACTCTTAAAACTGAAAAATAATTATCCATTTCTTATATGGGGTTGTGGCTGGGGGAAGAAAAAAAACTACAATGTGTGAAAATCTTAAATCAAGAAACCTTAAACTGGGTAGGTATTGTCTGTATTACAATATTCAGACCCATTTCTGATGTAAACTGCAACCACTAAATGGTGAACAGATTGATGTATGTAAAATAATAACAACAGGGTCACAACCTCACAAATAAAACACTAATAACATTGCACAGCTAGCCTGAAATTAACAAACATCACTGGCAAAAACATACAATTACATAAAAGTTATACCTTCACTTGCAAAAGCTGCTGAATAAAAAGGAAGTGCAAAAGGAATAAACAAAATTAGGAAGGATGCAGGTGACCACACATATGACATAACAGCTGCTCACCCTAATGAATGCTTCAAAGTCATTTTCCTTTGGGTACTTTTCACTGCCCATGAATACCATGTGTTCCAGGAAGTGAGCCATTCCTTGTATTGGCCATGGGTCACTGAAACTTCCCACCCCTACACAAAGTCCAACAGCAGCCTGTAATTGTAACATGTTTTTATACATCTAGCAAGCATATATGAGTATCAACAGCAAATTTAAGTACTGGAGATTATGGTACAGAGCAATTACGTAATTTGATGTCACATTTATTTTTTGTTATACTGTTACAACTGTAATGGTAATTTAAGTAAAGTAAGTTCAACAAGTCAACACACCATTTTGAACACTTCAAAGCTCCCTACTGCAAAAATTGCTCTTTATGACTTTTACTCTTAATCCCCAACATGTTAGAATTATTACAGAACATGAAAATGTAAGTGAGCAAGCCAAATGAAGGAAAGGGCACAGAGAGTTAGGAAGAAAATGGAGAAATATTGTAATAGGGGCCAAAAGATCAATTACTGAATTGTAAATACATAAACAGTTAATGTAACGGATGTGTGGGGCAGAAACCCTGGTTTTTTTTTAGTGTTTGCCATCCCAAAGCGTTTTGACATATATAAAACACACAAATGTCAGTATATAACACAACAATTTATTTTATATACTTTAAAATAGTATATCATCAGGGCGACATATTTCGACCTTCACCGGGTCATCCTCAGGCCCTCAAAGAAAACAGATATCCAAGACTACACAGATTTTTTACAAAACGCATTGTGGGATCCCAAATGCTCACAGAATGTATTAAAGGTACTGTACAAATTGTAGAACACATGTGTTTGTAAATATCTGTACAACAACTGTCAACATTAAAATGTTAAAATGATAACATAATGTATTGAACTGTATAAAAGTCTTATAAAAGGTTTTGGTTTTATATTATTTTCTGAATCGTGAACTTCTTAAATGTGACCTCCTTTTGTCAGCGGTATGTCAGCTGGAGACTATTTTTCTTGGTGGTAAAGCGATGGGAAGATGTTTCACTGTTGTGACAATATGTATACTTGGGGGTTGTCACACATTTTTGCAGACTAAATAGTCTATGTCGATCTCTGCAGTGTTGAATATGGTTATAATATTATGAAGGTCGATGTATTCTGTGGTGTAGGAAACACATTTTTGTACTGTTTACTTACTGTGTATGCAGGCGTTGTTGTCTTGTCCTGGGTAAGTGGTTAATCTTTCCAGTGTATGATGGTATTGATTTTCTGTGGACCTCAATGGTAAGGGTGAATGACCTTACCATTGAGGTCCACAGAAAATCAATACCATCGTACACTGGAAAGATTAACCGCTTACCCAGGACAAGACAACAACGCCTGCATACCCAAGATCGACATAGACTATTTAGTATGCAAAAACGTGTGACAACTCCCAAGCATACACAATGTCACAAGAGTGAAACATCTTCCCATCGCTTCACCGCCGAGAAAAACAGTCTCCAGCTCATGTACCGCTAACAAAAAGAGATCACATCTGAGAAGTTCACGATTCAAAAAATAAAACCAAAACCAAAATTTTTTTATAAGACTTTTATACAGTTCAATATATAATACTATCATTTTAACATTTTAATGTTACAGCTGTTGCACAGATATTTACAAACACATGTGTTCTACAATTTATACAGTACCTTTAAAACATTCTGTGAGCATCTGGGATCCCATAATGCATTTTTGTAAAAAATCTATGTAGTCTTGGATCCGTTTTCTTTGAGGGCCTGAGGATGACCCAGTGAAGGTCTAAACATGTCACCCTGATTATATATTATTTTAAAGTATACAAAATAAATTGTTGTGTTATAGACTGACATATTTGTGTGTTCTATATAGAAACCCTGGTGTTAAGGTCACAGCCCTTGTAATATACACTTGAAATTGCAAATAAATGTTTCTGTTACAACTGAACAGATACTCTGCAGGGTTGCAAATGCACCTCACAACCAGACCAGTCTTCTACATCACAGTGAATTTAATCAGTTTTATTTATTCACTGATGGTTTATTTAATGTTTCTATCAATATATCAGATAACACACTGTAGAATGACAGGACAATTTATATATAATGATATGTCTGGAGTGACTGCAGAAAACCATGAAACCTTAGCAAAGCTGGTCTCTGAGTGAACACTTTGATCCTGGACACCTCCTCAGTAAGAAGAATGTCATTAAATTTCAAGTTTGGTTTTAATTAAATTCTCACATCAAATTCATGTTCTCCCAGTATTTCTCACTGCTCTGTAATGTAACTGAATAAAGTATCCAAGAATATTCTTCATGTTGAAACTAGATGTTATGACAGATGAGGTCTGAGGTTGTCACTGCCATGAAAATTAAGATTAGGACCTTTTGGACTAAGATATCATGTAGATGTGTAGGCGGTTACCAGCACTTCACAGAAACATGCCATGTCCAGCTTTGGGCAGCAAGTTTGGCCAGAAAGTTGGACAGAACTACTCAGCATCACAAGTCAGCACACCATATTCCATATATTACTGTAATTATCACAAGTGATTCATCACACCAACTGAATTCAAATAACAAATACTTATTCAGTAGCCAGAGTAGCTCAGTCAGTATAGCAACTAGATATAGGTTGGACAGTCTGGGGTTCAAGTCATAATACAGGCAAGAGATTTTTCTATTCTCCAAAACCTCCAGACTGACTCTGGGAACCACACAACCCTATATTCAGTGGGCACTGGCATATGTCCTGGGGGTAAAGAAGCCAGGGTGTGAAAACCAACTAGTGCCAAGGTTAAAAATGTGTGGAGCTATACCTCTACTCCCCCTGTACTTTATCTTTAACAAATACTTGCTCTACAAACATTTTCTAAATTAATGTTCACTCAGTGATATGAACAGAAATTTGTTCAGGCCTTCATGGGATACAGCACATACAACATACATTCAGATGCATTCACATCAGTAAATATATACTACTTTACCTTACTTTCGATTGTTCAGTCAGAAACATCACAGAATCTGGGTCTAGTATCAATTCTACAATACTGTCTTTCTTTAGCCCCTCTTTTAACATTTATTAACACAAATAGACACCTTTAAAGTAACAGCAGTCAGAGCCTTCAAAAGAATTTGTGAAGGGACAGACTGTTCTCAAGTCCCACAAAGAAACCAAAGTCATAAAATCTGACCCACAGCCCTAAAACTGTATGACCAGTAATGTACAGACCCCGTCAAAACTGTCTCACATATTTTGAAGAAAACAAGGCAATTTCTTTTATGGACTGAAGGCAGAAGCATAAAACAACAGAAAATATATGTAAAGAAGCAGTGTGTTAAAGGCCGATACAAACTGAATAATCACACATTTCTATGCAAGTAAATTGATTCATTCTTCAAAAATCAGTTTTTTTTATTGGACCTTCTAACGTTAGAACCCTAATTTATATGATTTATTTCTAAATCACTTCTTCTTCTTAAGGCACTACAATTTCAGGGAAGTTTTGGCCTTCTCAATGAAATTTCTAAATCACTACATTTCTGAAATTTACATGTCCATGCTAAGTGAGAAAAACTCTACCTGGTATGAGATACACTTCGCACTGATACCAGTCAGCTAAGATTACAAGTGCTTACCAATTTCTCCTCCTTTGAAGTAGATTTCCCTGGTCCATGACTGTCCTCTGGCAGGCCAACATCATCACATGAGTCAGCATCAATTTCAGAATCATCTGAGCTAGTCTGATCACTTTCATCTTCACTTGAGGAATCTGTAAACATGATATTATTATATGCAGGCTCAACAACTCTCAGGCAGTACACAACAATCTAATCTTTTATCATGGCATCTCATGTTGAATAATGTTACATCCAAAACTGGCATAAATATTAAACCTTCT
>JGI20166J26741_11439363_pt1 | contig 13677 bp, 8 predicted proteins | sample TergutCu122P5_FD_26741 | JGI IMG/M metagenome (IMG submission 26741)
TAACTAAATGGTGGAAGAATAAGATCATTTACCATCCATAAGTTGTGGGAGTGTGTGTAGGGCAGGTGTTGAGTCTTCAACTTTACTCCAGTTAGCATATCCACAACAGCAGCTACTTCAACAGATTACAAAAATATGTGCTTTTCCATGCAACAGCTCAGTGTTCCCTGTTTCCAGGATTACACAACAATGCTCTGTTATCTTCACAGGTTATTCAGCATTAAAAATAAGTGACAAGATGAGTATGAAATAAGAGGGATGAGGAAGTTGTGGCTTATTGGAGGTACTATCAAATATTTGCATGGACAGACTACATAAAACTAATCACAGATCAATATTATTGCAAATGCACTTTTATTTTCTGCACACCAGTATCAGTACAGATTCAGTACCAAACTTTAGGTCCTTAAGTCACTGCCATCAAAATTTTGTCATATCTACAGACTGGCTGGTGTACATGATAAAGTATTTTATTCAATGAATTCCAAATTCTCTTAATTTTATTTGAACTTTGTGGTTTACAGACAATTTGTATAAAGTTAGTTTACAGCACTACTCACGGATGTTGTCGTATGTGTGGCAATGATAATCTTGTCTCTGGGTCCTTCTGCAGCATTCCTTCCAGCAAAGTCCGCAAAGGATTCTCAATTTCACTTGGAATACTGAACTCTCCTCTCCCAATATTTTCAAATAATTTATATACATTCTCACCCTCAAAAGGATAGAGACCAGTTGTTATATTATACCTACGAAATAAAACATAACATGAAATTAGTACATTCCAGAACAAGGGCAGCTCTGTTTTCCATTAAATCTTCCAACATAATACAGTCCATTACACAACAAATAAAAAAGTATGAGTATTTCCCACATTGTGGTACATGGGCAGTTCAAACCTATAATGTAGTCAACATTTATCAAGTACTCAAGACTGAAATGCTAAATATCCCTTTAAGGTATTACTTTTAGGCATGTTCACAAAATTGTGAGTAGTGACTTAGTGTCATCTACTTATCCGTCCATCTGCGTGGAACAAATGGTTCCCAATAAAGTTTGATATCTGAGTATTTTTCAAAAATCTGTCGAGAAAATTCAAGTTTCATTAAAATCTAACAACAACAACAGGTACTCTCCATGGAGACCTAGGTACATTTATGATACTATCTCGCTCAATGCTTCTTAAAATGAGAAATGTTTCAGACAAAAGTTGTAGAAAAAATAAAAACACAAATTTTATGTTCAATAAATTTTTCTGAAAAGTGTGCCATTTATGAGATAATGCAGAAAACATGGTACAGCCAGACAAGGCACATATGTCAGTACAGTACGGCACATGCGCTTGGCATGCTAGATAAAGAAGGCTGCAGACACACAATCAGGATATGTAATACTTACTGCTTTTCTGCGGCAACAATGGTCCAATGAAAGCATCTCAATGTTATGTTTAAATGTACATTTCCTGTCTTCTTAAAATATGTGACATGTATGGAAAGTTATTTAAAAACAGTACATATTTTAAAACATAGTTATGAGATGATGAGCCATTTTCAATTACTTGAATACTATGCCCCCCCACCCCCTCTCTCTTGCTGTCACTTAATAAAGTTGTTTCATGATGCCACTAATCCAACTGTTTCAAGGTACAGTCTTTCAGCTTGTGATAATAAGTATTCTGTATACCGGCATTTCAAAGAAATGTGTTGCCTCCATCTTCTTTTAAACAGTGAAAGACTGCACAGTGTCACAATCAAGGTGACCATAATATAACACAGAACCACAAAAATCTCAGAACTTCTGGAGTATAAAATTTATCAGCACCCTTTGTTTTGTTTCACTGTATATCCCAAAGAATTCATTCAAATACACACTAGTAATAATGAATCAAAAAACATTCTATAATAATTTATGAGGAAGAGATGATGTGTGTAATTTAGCATGGGTTAAAAAATCAGTTATGCTACAGTTTCAAGTAAAACTGACTATTTTCATAGAAAAGCATGGAAGCTGGTTCACAGAATGTTAATTATGATACATGGATTCCTGAATGGTACTGGAGGAACATCAAGCAGTAAAAGACAAAACTCAGGAATCATAATGCCCTGAAATTGATAATGAAGTTTTTCCTATGTAAAGCAATCGTGGTGCAACTGTTATTCCACATCAATGGAGATAATAATAACACAATAAATTTCTAGAAAGCTTCCAATCACCAATTTTTTCTCTTTCTTTCACAGCACTTTGTTGCTGCACAAACCTGAGTTCTGATGGGCCCTATTTTTAATAAAGAAGTCATGTTTTAAAGTGTAATTGTTCTTTATTGACAAATCACACTAATAACATGACTACTTTTTAAGAAAAATCACATTCTTATAGTGTTCTTGTTTGTTGTTCATATTTAGATGTGGTACCAACTACTAAGGATATACAGAACTGTGGAAAAAAAATATTGAATGATAAAATGGAGACAAAAAGTTAGCTGCTGGAAGGCTGTTCCACCATTCTGGAAGGCATGAGGTAAATAAAATATAAGGATAAGCAGAATTTAAATGTGAACATTCCAAATGAAATAAGATGCATTGGTCCTGGGAAAACCTGCTACATCCTTCATAATTTACCATCGTGGATACGTAGTGAAAACAAGGACTTCTGACCACCCTACTTTCCTACTTCATAACATTTCAGTTCTTAATATCCATTAGTATTATTACTGTTGTTTTATTTTATTCTGTAAAGAAGTTTTTACTTATGCTTCATGTTTAAGTCATTGCCATGCTTGTCATTCTTGTCTTAGAAACAACATTTAACACATAATGTTTCACATGAGATTTCATGTTCCTATTGCCACTGCCTTATTAATTAATTACATAAGACAACAAGCTAAAATAATTTCTGCACAACAGCTACCTTGTTACTTTACACTGTATGAAAACATTACCTCAAGAAAAGTTGCATATTTTTCCAAGACCTATTATCACACATCACTTCAGGACCCAAAAGTGGTGCTAGTGATGCTCCCACCTCACAAGTTTGGGTGTCTGCCATTGCACAAAATTAAAAACTGCAGCATTTAGGTATCCAACATTTGTATGCAATTCATATAAGGTTTCGTTAAAATCCATCAAATGGTCAGGAATTGAAATGCAAAACACAGACAGAATGGTCATTTCATAAGATTATTTTTTTCTTTTGAGGAAATTTTCTAAGTTCAGGAGAATAAATATTAAACATAGAGAATAAATACAGTATTTTCTTGCTGATATCTGTGTGTGCTATATGGTATTTAGTATCTATTATACTACAGATTCTGGAACCTTGCTTTAGTGACATTTTTTGTAGAAGCTGGTACCCAAGCTGCTTATAACAGACACCACAAAAACCCAATCTCATAAAAAGTATATTAACACACTAGAAAACCAGAGACTGTACCATTTACATTACAAGTGTTTGCTTATGTTTTTTCTGCACATTACCACCACACAAACGGAATAAAGAAACAATGGATTAGAAGCATAGTAATGTATTTCTTTAATTGCAACTTAAAGATCTTGTTCAAATAGAAGCAGAAATACCAGTAATAAATTTCAAATTACTGCTAGCACAGTAAGTATTACACAAGTGAGAACTATGACTGAGCATCAATTAGGTCTTACAGAGTAACACCACTACTCCAGATATCAACTTTGAATCCAGAAAATTTGTCGTGACCATTTGCAATTTCAGGAGGCTGGAATGCAGGTGAACCTTGTCCTGTATAACATGTGTCATCCTCAGCAAACATATTCAGTGCCTGTCAAAGAACGTAAATGATCAGAAATTTAGATGTCACAGGCTTTATTAACAGAACATGGTAAAATGTCCTTGCTGTGTAGCTATAACACATTATAATGGTTAATGAAATATTAATATGAAATGCAATGAGACCTGACTTTTTCTTTTATAATTCCCACTTTAACCCAAGAAGAGGCAGAGGTAAAACCCCATACATTCTGCTCTTCGGTGCTTGAGGTGGTCATCTTTGACAACAGTTAGTAAATAAGAGAGGAAGAATCATATACATTTTTGACAATGATTTCATTTAAGTTCTGTCATTTATACTTATTTGAACTTTTTCAATTGCCACAACACACAACACCACACAATGTTTCAGAAACTACCTGTTTATTAGTGTCTGGTCATTATTTTTTTTTTTTTTTTTTTACTTATTAGGTTTGAATGTGTGAGTTTTATTAGTTTACTGAATACTTATTGTGTCTTGCTTCCCATGTATAGTTGTTAATGTAGTGTAACTTTTATGGTGGTTAATTTGTTTTGAGGTTACTGTTATGTCACCTGAAGAAGATAACCAGCAGTTTCCAAAAGAACTGTGTGGTGCTGTGTGTTGTGACAATGGAAAAAGTCCTAATAAATGTAACTGACAACACTTATGACAGAAAGAATTTGTGGAACCAATATGGAGTACAGAGTGGATGCTGGAGCTGTTTTGAGAGTGTCTACATTGAAAGTCAAGAACTGAATAACAACAAAAGAATCCAATATGTCTTCTCTATATGATGAAACCTGCTATCAAAATAATCATATATGTCTATATGATTACTTCAAATAAGTCTCTTAGAACTGCTGTCACAATGTTTTGTTGTGGACACGCAAACATATCTTGGTTGGGGAAGGTAGACTAAATACAGGCCTGCAGTTGTCTGTCTGCTTGTGTGCCACACTCTGTATCTCAGAAACCAATAATGACAGTAGAATGTGTAAGGGCAAAATTTGTTTGTTGTGTGAACACTCAAATAAGTTGTCATCTTAAGATTATTCATCCCTACATTATTCTTGCAAAACTGTTAATTTTGTTGTTACATGCATGGATTTGAGATCAATCAATTCCTGTCTGCATTATTTACTCCATAAGAATATAATGGTTTATTTGACAACAATCAGCACTGTTGTAGGTCACCATACAACAATTCATCTATGTGTTAATTTAATGCAGGCTCTCTTATTTTAACATAGGGCACATCAGTACAGTCAAGATAAATGGAACTGTATTGCTTAATGCCATCATGTAAGCTTCCAGATTAATTTCCTTGTGTACAGATGAAGACAAGAGATGATGTATGATACGAAAAAATGTGCTGGAAGGACAGAAATGGAATAAAGACTTAAGTTGTAATTTCTGCTAAGGAAACTAATGAAGGTATGACTTTCTACATGTCACCAACAGCCCATATAAGCTGGTGTTACAGTACATTAACCTTACATATTTTCAAAGTAACCACAGTAATGGAGTGTGTTCTGAGGAATGAAAGAATTACAAGAGTCCAAAATCCTTGAATAATTGATTAAGCATAAAAAATGACTATTTCAAAACTTACCTCTGCAACCCCAAGGTCTGAAATTTTTAATGCACCATCAAGCGTAAGTAGAAGGTTTCCTGGTTTAATATCTTTGTGAATAATTCCTTTACTATGGAGATATTCCAGGCCATCAACCAGCTGACAGAAATACCTGATCATAAAATACTTGGCATATTAACAATATAGAATATAATTCCTCATACTGTACTTATTAATATTATTCCAGGATATCATATGCATTGTCCACTGATGTGACAGAGGACCTTAAATAATTGCTAGAAATTCTGTATAATGCACAGACTTTGTTCATTTTGGGTACCAAAAAATCATATAAGAACAGTCTGTAACTCATTCATACAAGAATAGCATATAATCTGTGCTGCTTCAAAAGGGAACTAAGTCTCAGGATTTTGTGCCTGTGTGCACAACAGAATACATAGCACTAAAAATATCGATCGGACACCATCACTGTCTCTAATGACAGTCCTCTGTGTTTTGACACCATGTTGGATTACAGGTTGACAGGTTGCAGAGGAATATGCTGCGTCCATCTTAAGGGCGACCGAATTATTTCCAGGTAGATGCTCAAGTCATTTGGGGAAGGACTGCATAATTTGTATGATGTGTACAGAAGACAGAATCTGTCACTGCCACAAATATATGGCAATGTCACACCATTTAAACTGATGACTGTAATGTAGCACAGCATACATATTACTGAGGGAGAAGGAGAGGAAATCAGGATGAACGTGTGCTTTTCCCATGAGCAAAAAGCATGCTGTCAGTCACAAAAAAACATGTCAGACCACTAACCACCATCATGATGTGACAATGAAGGAGGTATGCTGGACTGTCCAATGAGAACTTCCAAAATCTAACAGTTAACCCCTTGCAGTCTGTTGATTCTGAAAGTGTCTCAACTCATACAACAAAAATATATGCACATATATAGCAAGGAGACCTATGTGTGCTTGTGAAGAAGAGCATGCCATATGACAAATACTATTTTCATGATTCAACACAATATATCCAACCAGACCAACATATCAGGTTTGTTCAAATGAAATGCATCTGGTGATTTTTCTGTGCAAAGGTGTAGAGGCCGTCAAAAATTGTCCTCATGGGCACTATAGCAGGCATCCCATTGACATACTAGCCAATGGATTTCCTCCACAAAGAACTTTCCTTCTGCCATGGCTGGAACAAATGCAAGACTGTGGCACTGTAGTCTTCATCTCTTGAGTCTACAGCCATTCAGAATCTTCTTGCAAACACTAAACACATGCAAGTCACAGGGTGACACATCTGTTCACATTAACTGCATCCTCCACTCTTTCAACATTCTCAGGCACTAAGGCGATGCAGATCCAGCCTGATGTGCCTCACCGTCCAATCCATGCCAGCATGAATAGAACATATGATGCTACTCCACCATAGCTGTGGACATTTTATGGTCAGAGTAGCAGAAATGTCAGGACTGACTAATTTAAGTTGCATATTTTAAACATACAATACACATCAGGGATGCAATACATACAAATTATATTAAATCCAAGATTACCATGGAAAACGCAGCATTCAAGAAGAAGGCAGCTATTTTCCCCAGCAAATTGGACTCAAATTTAAGGAAGAAACTATTAAAGTGCTAAATCTGGAGCACATCTTGCACGGTGCTGAAACTTGGATACTTCAAAAGTAGATCAGAAATACCTTGAAAGTTTTGAAATGGGGTGCTAGAGATGGATGGAGATCAGTTGGACCAATCGTGTGAAAAATAAAAAAGTATTACAAAGTGTCAAAGAGGAGAAGAATATCCTATAAACAATAAAAAGAAGGAAGGCAAACTAGATTTGTCACATCTTGTGTACAAAGTGCCTTCTAAAACACATTGTTGAAAGGGAAGGAGAGAAGTGACAGGAAGATGAGAAAGAAGACATAAGCAGCTACTAGATGAGCATAAGGAAATGAGAAAATGCTGGAAATTGAAAGAGAAAGCAATACATTGCAATCTGTGGAGAACTTGCTTTGGAGGCAGCTATAGACCTGTCTTAGGACAAACTACAGGTGAATGAACATCAAGGGAATTTTGAGAACTGTAAGAAGCTCCCGTTAGCCGAAAGATTTTCCTGCTCAATTCAAAAGTAGACATAATGTTAGACTTAATATAATAACCAAGGCTGAAATACTGCTGAGCTAAAAAGTATTAAAAAAATCCCATGTTACAATTTACACAGCAGATGTACTGCAGTAAACATACCCATGTGCTTGCCAAAGTGGAAATTTCTTTTTTGGTGTACTCTCTAACATATCTTGGAGACCTCCAACACAATATTCTAAAACCATGTACATTTTCTGCTTTTCTTCATTACATAAAACATCAACCAATCCTATCACATTCTTGTGCTTCAATATTTTAAGAAGCTGGATCTCCCTGAAAACAGTCACATAATATGAAACCCTTCAACACAATAAGAACTAATATGCATGTCAGCCTACTAAACTGAAGATGCAAATTAATGTTATATGGAGAATAAAATTTATTTACCATTCACAGGACTAGGCCAAGGATGTATAACATGTCATTGCCTAATATAATATCTCACTGAAACACAAATATAAATACAAAACTTAATACACATCCTGCAACATTGGACCTACACATGCAGGACTGCTTCATGTGTTTCTGTAATACCCGTCTGGGAAATATTTAATAATTAGGGTGTAACTGTTGTTACAGAAACAAATCTGTAACAGTATTCTTTGTGTCTGTTGTGTTTTTGACAGTATGGTATCCTTTTCCACTTGACTGTCAGAAGAAACTGTATGTCCAATTTTTTACTTTCTTTAACTTTTTTTTTACATCATTCATTCCATGCATTATGATATATTAAAACTTTGGTAACACCAACAAAAGCACAATTCTACAATCTGTGTATTCTTTCCATTACTTGGCTCCTACATGTTTCGGCATTTTCACCATCTTCGGGGAGCTTACACCAAACTTTCATTAAAACATAAGCAATAAATATTTTAAAATAAACATTCATTTGTTGTGATGTCAATAGTGCAGTTTGGGATTTAAATTATAAGATATATAGAATATAAAATACTGTTGTTAATATAGTGACAATATAATTTATTTGTTGCTATGAATAATAAATGTCTAAGTCTCCACTAAAATTAGAACAAACTGTAATAGAGTTGTAATGAAGACTTACATCTTTTAATTGTAGCAACAAACAAATTATAATATCACCATATTAACAGCACTATTGTATATTCTATATATATCTAATAATTTAAATCACAATCTGCTCTACTGACATCACAACAAATATATGTTTATTTTAAACTATTTACTGCTGTATGTTTTAATGAAATTTTGGTGTAAGCATCCTGAAGATGGTGACATTGTCGTAACAGCTAAGTAATAGAAAGAATATACAGATTGTAGAATTGTGCATTGGTTGGTGTTACCAAAGTCCTGTAAGTCCAATGTTTGTAACACAGTAACACTTTCAACAAAACATATTCCACTGTGATTTTGGCAGTATTATTTGCTGTATTTGGTTACAATTACAGGATGAAAAACTGGGCCCATTCAGCATTGTGCCTGTTACTACCAGATGTTAGATCACATTTCATATGCATCACAAGATGAAAACACATTTAGTGAGTCTTTGTTCACCCAAGGAGCTTCTATAATTACTAAAGATTTCAGGATACACTACTCGTCAAACAATTCCCCCATATATATAATTTTCAAGACAAGTCAAGGCAGCATCAGGATAAGTATTAATCCAAGTAAAAGTAAAGTAGTCCCGTTACAGGCTTGGAGTGGCCCAGAGGGTTCCAGAAAGTTAAGGTTCCCAGATTTCATGACAACAGCACAGGATGGTGGTAAGGTTGTCAGCCTTATGCACCGACCACTTTTACCCCCAGGAAATACACCTGGTACTAATTTCTGTTAGAGGCTGAGTCGACCCCAGGGCCATAGTGCGACCAGAACGATTATGTCACTGAAAACTCCAGTGACACCATCGGGAATCGAACCCGCGACCTGCCGGTTTGTAGCGTAGTGCCTTAACCACTACGCCACCGCGCGCCCCCATTAATCCAACTACTATAAGCAAATAAAAACTGATACTTGAGTTATTCTCCGCTACTCTAAACATCTATGTTTCTTAAAACAATCTTCGACAACCATTATGGACATATCACAAAGGTACTTTATTACTTACTGTTTAGGATGACTGTTCCTAACAAACTGATGAGAGGTTTATTATTACGATTTGTTAATCACCTTTTTAAAAATAAATCAATTACTGCCATCTCTCATTCTGGTTTATACTGTCTGGTGTTTACCTCTGAACGTTCTGTTCGCCGTTGGGTATCCTCCGAAGCTTTCTCTTCTTTAGAATTTTTACAGCTCTCCTACAAAGTGTTTCAGAGTCTAACATTTCTTTCACTTTCCCGTAACTACCTTCGCCCAGCAGATCCCCCATCACATATTTCCCTATCATCTTGCATTTCTTCTTTTTGGTTTGATAAATAATTTGATCAGAATCCACTCTGTGGAAGAACATATTAACCTCCACATCATCGTCGTTTAACCACACCACTGGCTCTAAATCACTAAAATTTCCAGAGTTATTTTCTTCCTCATCCAATCTCAAATCTTCGTCTACTGTCATCTCCTTGTCCATTTTTAAAACCAAAACACTTACAGCACGTAAAAGTTACCGGTTTGAGATCGAACAACAATCAACCATTTTCACATGCCATAACCCTACTTTCGAAAACAAATGACAAGAGAAACAATCACGCATCGCTGGTGCACAGTTGAGATTGTCTTCTGCTATTCAGATTGCAGCGGGTGTAGTGAACCCGTCATCTGACATTTATATTTAGTGGGCGGTGTCCTTGACACATAATATACTGTCGTCGGATATTTTAGTTATTACACTCCTTCGCTGTAACAGCGCCGATCACGTATTTTGTTTCCGTTCGATGCATCGAGTTGTAGGTTGGTGAATCGGGACAATAATACGGAAGATGGCGGATCTCGAAGAGAGTGCTGTCTTGGAAGTTTCTTCTGAATGCAAATCAACACAGTTAACGAAGCAAGACAGTAAAGATACTGACATAATGTCAAATTATAGCACGTCTTTGGAGGGGTCTGTGGTAATACCAGTTTGTTTATTTCATTTGTTTATTTCAGTTGTTAAACTGCCATGGTATACTGGCAGCTTCTTTCACGTTGTACCTGACACATTTGTATTCTTTATAAGTATGAGGCACCAAGTACATGAACTGATTTTATTAAATTATTTCAACCAGACATGTTTCGGTTCTAGGACAGTCCTCAAGGGTAGAACATAATACGCAGCCTGCTGTTACATTTTAAGTTAGATATAGTAAGATCTCATAGACCTAGAAAATAAAATATGATAGAAGAGTAGAATGCGGCCGTTGAAGAGTACACACTGAATACTCGTAGAGTATTTCACAAGAGATATAAAGTAAGTGACATATATTCAACATATACACACACACACACACACACACACACACACACATGTAACAAGTGGCCAGTTGCAGGCCTGTCACCATGGAGGCCATGGAGAAGTTTTGCTGAATCAAGTGACACTGGAACAGCTTTTTTTGTGAGTGCGTTAATTTTCCTTTGTCGGTAGCATTATACCTTATTTAAAATATCTTTTACACTCATGATTTTCCCTTCAAATTAAATTTGACAGTATGCCTTCTGGTGAAACATATTTTACTCTCTAGTAATAATCACTGTATTGTGGCATAGTTGTCTTATATTCACATACATTTTCAGTCAGATTATAACATTTGGGACAAGTGTAAATAAATAAAGGTTATATGATGTGTTACAATTTGTCTGAAACATTTAGGAATTGAAGACACCTAAAGCACACTAGCTGGGAATATAATATATGCAAACATAAGACATATTGCCTGATTTTAAATTCAGTAAACAATCAGAAGTGTAGAAGATATATTAAATATTATGTATGGCTGGTTTTAATCATTGACTGTGTATGATTATGAGAAAATCAGTTGATAAAATTGTGCTGTGTACACTTCAATAGCAAGCTCATGTGTAATGTTTGGTTGAAATTATTTAGTAAAATTAATTGATGTTGTGTTTGATGGTTAAACACAGATTAATGGCAGCAATGTTTTTTCCATTTTGTTATACAGTTGCAGTTCTTAAAGATACATATTTCAATTTTTAGGTGGCGTCACCCTCAGTAGAAAGTTTCTCCACACTCCCTGACCAAGAAATGTCAGAATTTAGTTTGGATACCCAAGACCTGCAAGTGAAAGTTGATAATCCACAGAAGCATCTCGATACTCTTGAGACATATATTACATTCCGAATAACAACAAGGGTAATGAAGTACAACTAATTTATCATATGTTTTTATAAAGAATGTCATGATACACATGACATTTGTGACAATGTAGAAAATACTGTGGAACTGTGAAATTTGAGGTTTCCATGGCCGTGAATATGAAGTTTGCTGTGTTCCAGGATGTCTGGTAGAAAGGTACCAACATTTTACCAGGAACGTACTACCTCTTTTTTTCAGTATAGAGGAGCAAGCCATATGAGAAGGTAGAGATATAGACAATGTACAGAAAGGGGTAGATATAGTGCTGTGAGCAGCTTAGTTGGAGGCTGTTATTTCTACAAGTGTGGGGCCAAATATTTTTTATGAAGAGAGTTGAGAAAGAATGTTTTTGAATTGAACTGATTTGATTTGTTTCGCATTCTATGAATCCAAAACAGTTTAATGCCTTGGATATAGAACACATTAGGAAAATATTACATACATACAGCAGTAGCTGGTACAATAAACTGGTTACGCTTAGTTTGTCATTCTCTATTTACATTAAGGTATTCTTCTACAGAGTAGAAGGAGTGAGCATATAAATAAATAAGGAAAAGTGGTAAACTTTTATTGGGGGGGGGAGTATCAAGGCACCAAGTACAGTTTCCAGGAGGCTGATCAACAGAGTCATGCACAAGAGTAACCTTGCTGAACAGAAGTGTACACCTGTAGCCAAAGAAGGGGATAATGAAAAGAAGGGAAGGAGGAAAGTCAGTGCAAGGGCTCCTGCAAATGATCAGAGCAGTGAGCACAAGTGCTTACATGCACTCAGCTTAAACTGTCTGGGTTGATAGGGAGAGGGAGAGAAGTAAAGGTAGTAGGTAACTCTGCAGGAGCCACAAAAAGGGCAGTTATGTGTAACAAAAGTGAATTTTTTCACCACTAGCTGAAAGAGGGGTAAGAAAAAAGAGGAAGGGAAAGGAACAGGTAATTCTGTAAAAGGGCAATCATGTGTGACACAGTTGAACCTTTACCTTTCCAAATGAATTGTTAATAAGAAAAAACATGAAGGAAAGCAAGTAGATCAACCCACAGAGCCCTGCAAAAATGCATTCATGTTGAATGCACTTAACTCTCTGCAGTTTAAAGTTTAAAAATATGGAAAAAGGGAAGGAATGAGTGGGGCTCAAAGGTACTGAAAGCATACTTGCTTTGAAGTCATAATATGGGCCATTTTATAGAACCTGGTTACATGCTGTCTCCACTGAGGAAGGTTTCATTGTGTTCAGGTAAGAAATGGAGAAGAGCCTTCCAAGACGTGTGCAGGCACTGCCACTCCCATGTTCATTTCACTTCGGGTGGCATCAGTCCCTTGCCTGTATAATGATGCTGTGCATGTTCTTAGATTTTAGGGAGAGGATACAGGTATTCTTGAGTAGGATGTGATGTTAGAAGATGATGCTGTATTCTGCCACACCTGACATATTGGCACCATAAAGATTGATACTCTGATGGTGCTCCTTGTCCCTGGTCTAAGTGAAATGTGTCTTTGTCCACTGTAAACCTGATAACTTTCACAGGGCATGCTGTACCTGCTGGTACCATCAGTCATATGTTATCTTGCACGTGTCAGAGAAAACTAGAAATCTTCCTTAATAGGAACCCAACAGACTTCATGTTGTGCCTGGATTGTATCCCATTCCAGGGCCATCAAAATGGGGTTCAGGCCCTGGTGAAAATTTTTGTGCCTCTCATCAAGGGCAGACTGGAAAGGGGGAAAAGTAAGAAATAAAGCAAAGAGCATCATATGCAAGATGGCTGCTGGCCACATGTGCAGTCAACTTAACAAATCACTACCTTTTTTACAATAGATTAATAATCAACAATGACAGTCAAAAACACAACTATATTTGTAAATATAATAAATAATTTATCAACTACATGTTTCGGCCTAATTCGGC
>JGI20166J26741_11439474_pt1 | contig 13676 bp, 12 predicted proteins | sample TergutCu122P5_FD_26741 | JGI IMG/M metagenome (IMG submission 26741)
ACAGTGCTAAGCAATGTACAGAGATGGCTTCCTTAGGAATAACGGGAGCTTTTTGTACTACTCCTACTGGTGCTATGGACGTGCTCGTTGGCCTCCCTCCGCTAGATCTGTTGATACTGGGGAAGGTGAGGTCAGAGGCACATCGCTTCTGGAGCTTGGGGTGTTGGTCCTACCTTCACCCCCAACAAGGACACAGCTGCATATTGACTCCACTTCAGAAGTCAGATCCCATTTTTAATATGAGGGTCGACATTATGAAGCCGGTCTTTAATCTAGAACCCATACATAGGGTCACTATGCTAACCAGAGAGGAATGGACCAGAGGGCCCGGGACTCCTCCTATGGTTAAAGGGCTCGTCTGGTTTACGGATGGGTCCAGGACTGCGGAGGGGACCGGGGCGGGGGTCTATGGGCAATCTGTGAACTGAAGGCTCTGTTTCCCTGTAGGTAAACATGCCAGTCTTTCAGGCTGAGGTATATGCGATATTAGCCTGTGTTCATGAAATTGAAACTCAGGATTGACCAGAGAAATACATCAATATTTGCTCTGATAGTGAGGTGGCTTTCAAAGCACTTCAGGCTGCCAAAACAATGTCTCCTTTGGTGTGACAGTGCCAGCAGGCGTTGAATGATCTCTCTACCTGGCATGCCGTGAGGCTGTACTGGGTCCATGGCCATACCGGAGTGAGAGGAAATGAAATCGCTGACAAGCTCGCAAGGAGCGGTTCTGGTCAGTGGTTTATTGGACCTGAGCCTTTTTTGGGTGTCTCTAGGCAGAATATAATAAGAAAGATGAAACGCTGGATGAAGAGACAGCATCTGGCATTGTGGCGTGGTCCCTGTGGTACACAGAGGCAGGCTCGGGAATTAATCTCTGGCCCTAATCTGGCTACAGGGGTCCGACTGTCCTTCAATAGGACACAATCCAGGGCTGTTATTGGTCTGCTCACTGGACATAACACCTTGAGAAGACATCTACATGTAATGGGGCTAGGTAATAACCCCACCTGTAGGAAGTGTGGCACTGAGGAGGAAACCTCAGTAAATATATTAGGCGAGTGTGAGGCCTCAGCCTCACTCAGGCATAGGTATCTGGGTTCCTTCTTTTTGGACCTGGAGGACATCAGGATGCTAGGGGTGGGAGCCATCTGGAACTTTGGGCTCCTCTAACTTAGTACAGAACATGGGGCAAAAAAGGCCTGTCTTAAGGCCTAGGTGCATCAGGCCCGGAAAGGCTCGAACCCAAATACTATTCTATTCTATCCAGCCCCTAGCTGTCACTACACAACCAACAACATTACGATGTATCTTGCAGAAACACGATCAGAGGGTGTGAAAATGAACTGCCAGCATCAGGACAGGGACAAGTTGTGGGGTCGTAGGAACACAGTAATGACATTCCTGGTTCCATAAAATGCAGGGAATTTCTTGATCAGCCCAGCACTATTCAAATTTCAAGAAAGACTCTGCTCTATGGAGTGAGCTGGTCACGATCAGACTTACATCATATTGCCTCTACATTACTGTGGTACAGCAGGTGGTACAATGGCCAAGCTAGACTGAATGTCCCAGCATCATGGGTCTTTTCCCAGAGATTAATCTCATCCCCAAGATGTCCAACGAAGTAAGCGGTCCATCTAGCCTCCTAGTTAATGGGCAATGCATGACATGTCAGTCAGTAACCAGCAGCCATGAAGCTCACCACTCACTACTCACCACTGCCTGGTGTACAGGCTAAGAAAGCATGAAAAATTCCTCCACTCCCCAGTAAACCTTCATGACATGCCCACAACCAACTTTACCTTTTTACCTTTAACATACAAGATGTTAAATAATATTCTGAGAATTACAGGGATATGTTCAATAAAATCTTCTCAGTTCTGACAGATGTGTCAGGCGATCCAAATGGACAATTTCACAGACTAGCAGCAGCACAGATATTGATGATAATCATGATGGCCATTTTTAGCCAAATCACCTCCAAAGAGAAGAAAACCTTTTATCAAATGATCACCCCCAGCAATTTACAATTTTAAACAGTTATAATGACAGCTGTAAATTTTGCCTGACATCCTGTTGTCGGGGCTCAATGAGCCCATGATGCATTAAGAGTCAAATAAACTTCCCATTTTTGGGTGCAGCAAAATCCACATGAAGAACTACACAATAATTTTAAGCAGAGGTATCAAGTAGTTTCCAGTAAATGTATACTGTGTAATACTAGGAAGCTGCTTAACTGGGCCACATTTTACTGAGGGACATTTAAGAACTGTGTATTACAGGAGTTTTCTAGAAAATGAGGTATTGTCTTATTTGGAGAATGTGCTCCTTGCTACAAAGGATGAATCTGAATACAACAAGATTAAGTCCTTCCCCTTTTAGGATAGAGGTTCCAATGTGCTTACACAAAAATTATCACAGAATCAGACAGGAAGTGGTGCAATGGAGTGATGCCCAGCTTGCTCACCCAACTCAAACACATTAAATTTATTCCCATCAGATTCCATGATTCTACGGAGGACCACAATGGTAAGCATGATAGAAGGCAGCAGAAGGTATAATGCAACACTGATGCCACTGTATGTATAACGATCTGAAATGGACAGAACGTTTATAATACTCCCAAAGTCTACAGTGTCAGTTTCTGCCAGTTTCCTGTCATGTACCTGACACAGAACACAACAGATGTGATTATTTAATGATGCTGTCAAATGTCAAGATCATACAGCATCAGTGACATAAATGAACAAGTATGGAACACTAGCGGAATGATGATGACATGTGACAACAGAGAAACACCTGTCCTAGAGACACTGCATCCACCTCAAATCCCACATGGACAGACTGGGACTGAACCCAAGACTATGCATGAGAGGCTGACACCTAACAACCGTAGCAACGGCACAGCTGGCACAGCCAGATCACATCCAAACATGATGATATTAGCCCACACTCTTCTGAAGGTACAAGGTAGCCATGCCTGTTCAAGTGACATATTTGAGATGCAACTCAAATCCTCATTCCAAACAGTTCTCTATATTACACAAGTACATTTTAATGTGTTAGTTTGTATCATTCCTTCTCTCACATGTAACAACAGCAGACCTAATGTTCGTGATTAACTGTGACCAATAAACCATCACAAACAACACAGTCCACTTGCAATGTAAAACAGCTATTTGACTCAAAGAACATAAGAAATAGCAGTGATACAAGGGGCAGTTACAAAGTAATGCCTCCCTTTTTTTTTTCTCAGGAACTATAAATACAATTATAATGAAATTTACATCTATCATGCATACATCCTTCACAAAGTTGGCACCATTTTTCCACAGAGTTGCCTTCAGCCCCTCGAAATCCAAACTCACTGCCCCCATCACAAGAGGTGGGCAACAGAAGGATGGGAGTGTTCGCTAGGGCGAAGTACAACAGGGATTTATTCCCAGAAGCATTACAGTAGCCAAGGACAGGTGAGAATCCTGAAAATGGCCAAAGAGGCTCTGGTATGGGCAGGACAATCTTGTTATACATGGAGAAGCCAACCCTCCTAGGGGAGTAAACCCTCAACAAATGTAGAATACTATGGGCCAATCCTCATATCCAAAATATGAGTTGATTACAAGCAAAGAAATAGCAGTCAGGTGGAAGTACTACAGGTCAAATTGCAGGGGGCACAGGGCAACACTTGTGGTCTACCAGGAAAGGAAATTGACCTAATTAATAAAATGAAGAAAACAAAGTCTAAATACATGGCCATAACACAGACTAAAAAGAAAGGTCAAGGATGTGAAACCCTAGAAGACAGATTTATCCTTCTGTACAGTAGCATGCCTGAGACCCAAAGAGTAGTTTGCCTTATACATAAAGAGAATTAAAGTTCAATTACAGATTGTAAGTTTATATATGAGAGACTGAAGACAGTAAACATTACAGATAGTCAAGATATAATCAGCCTCATCATTGCATATGGACGTAACAAAGATGAAAATGTCCAAAATAAAGAAAAATTTTATGAAGAACTTAAAAACATATTAGATAATAATAAAGTTATAATTTTAACAAATCTGAAGAAAGAGTTGGCAATAAACTAGAGAAAGCGGGATACGTTACTGTTAGACATAGAGAACATGTCCAAGTCAGACAACAGCACTGGACTGATAATCTTTGCAATGAAAATAATCTGATTATTGCAAACACAATATTTCCACATATGAAACAACTTATGTATACTGAAGCTGAAACATCAAAGAATGGGAAATCAGTACTCGATTACATTATAGTAAGGAAAGAAGGCAGAAAATTCATTAGAAATACTAAAAGTTCGAAGAGGTCAGATATAAATAGCAATCACAGTTTACGTGTTATGGAAATGGATATAAATAACCCGAAGAAAAAGAAGAAAAGACAAAGCCACAGAATGAAACGGAAATTATTAGAAGTTACAAATTAAAAAAAAAAAAACAGGAGAATTATAAACTGAAGATTCAAGAGAAAATAATATTAAGAGAGGAAAAAGTACTGATGACAGAAGAAAGTTGGCAAAAATGCATGTAACAGTACTTTCTGCAGCAAGTTGTGGTAAACTGAGAGTTGGTTTAAGGAAGAAACAAATTCCATGGTGGACGAAAGAGGCAAAAGAACATACAATTCTGAAGATGAAATTGTGGAGAAGATGCTTAACAACAGGCAGACTGATGACTATCAGCTAAATAAAATACAAAGGATCAAAGTAAAGGGAGTGACTACAATGGACAAACAGAAGACCTGGGAAGGTAAAGGTAAAGCAGTCCCGTTAAGAGGCCTGGAGTGGCCCAGAAGGTTCCAGGAAGTTAAAGTTCTCAGATTTCATGACAATGGCACAGGATGGTGGTAAGGTTGTCAGCCTTACGCACCGACCGCCTTTACCCCCAGGAAATGCACCTGGTACTCATTTCTGTTAGAGGCTGAGTCGACCCCAGGGCCATAGTGCGATCAGAAGGATTATGTCACTGAAAAATTCCAATGACACCATCAGGAATCGAACCCGTGACCTGCCGGTTAGACCTGAGAAGAAATTTGGACAATTATGGAGAAAAGCAGTACAGAAAACACAGAATTACTTTATAAAGTTTTAAAGAATGAGGAAAGAAAGAGTGCCCATTAAAATGCATAAAAAAAAGATGGAAATATCCTAACTAAAGGTGATGAAATTATGGCCAGATGGAAAGAATATTTTATTGAATTATCAGAAGGAACAGAAATAAGTAGCTGTACAGAAGTGAAATTTATGAAGAGGAAGAGACTGATATTACCAAAACAGAAATGGCAATGGCCATTCAGAAAACAAGACTTGGTAAAGCAGGTCATGATGTGATATCCCCAGGCATGATTAAATATATGAGTAAAGCAGGCAAGACAATTTCTAATATTACAAAACTGGCCAGGAAATACAAGAAGATACCACAGGATTGGAGAAAATCTGTAATTGTGCCCATTTTTGAGAAAGAAGCAACTGTCTATGCCAGAAAAATCTATGCTAAAACATCAGCAGCAAAATTAAGGCTGAAAGTCAAACAACAATTAGGAGAAAGTCAATGCAGCTTCTGCCTAAACTGATGCATATGAAACCCTTAATGTTTACCTCATGACAAATAACAGAAAAAAAACCAATGAATATGACAAAGTGGCATATCTATGTTTCTTAGATTAGGATAAGGTTTTTGCCCGTGTAGCCTGGAATGAATTATGGGAAAGGAAAGCTGAAGTTATTGCAATTCACAGCTTTTAAAAAAATCATAACAATTACATACATACCAGCAACGCAAAACTGACAGAAGTTTATTCTACAATTGGAGTTGAACAAGGAGGTATTCTAAGCCCACTATTATTGATAATTTTAAAGTACAACATTGTAAAAGTGTGTAAAAGAGAAACAAAATCCCTGGATACAGGAAACTGGCTCATGAAACCTGTTAAAATTTCAGAAGTAGCCTTTGCTGACGGTTTGATCTTACTGGCAAAATCAGAAGCAGACCTGCAACACCATCTTAATGTATGGAATAGAGAGATGGCAAGTAGGAACTAGAGGACAAGCTTCAGAACAAGTGAAACTACATGAATATCTTGGGTCCTTTATTACCAGTAAAGGCAAGGCTGACGAAAAAATTAAGAGAATGTGAGGAGCAGGAAGACTGTATTTCAAGTTGAACCACAATTTCCTGAACAAAAAAGAAATAAAAAGGAAAACAAAACTAACCTACATACAACATATACATGGGTATGAATCATGACCTTTGCCCTCCACACACAATAGTCAACTTCAAACCACTGAAATGAGGTAATGAAGGAAAATGGACGGAAAACTAAGAGACAAGACCAGGAATCAAACAAGAAGAATGGGATTAGGAATAATTCCCTTCAAAGAGATGACAGAATTAGCATGGTTGAGATGGTATGGGCATGTTGTAGGAATGGGGGTGAGAGATACCCCAAAATTCCCTGTCAAGCTAGAACACAGGGAAAAGACATCCAAAGGAAGACCTGGCCAGACTAGGGAAAAAAGGGATACAGATGATTTTGAAGAGGAACTGAATGGGACAAAGAGTTATACCTTGAGACCATGAGAGATGGACAGCTCTTTGTAAACCATCTACACCTACCAGTAGAAGAGGTTTGACAAAGTGAAGTGAAGTGAGATCAAGTCACATCAAGTCAAGTCAGGTCAGGTCAGGTCAAGTCAAGTCACATCAAATCAAGTCAGGCCAATTCAAGTCATGTCACATCAAGTCAAGTCACGTCAAGTGAAGTCAAGTCACATCACATCAAATCACGCCAAGTCTCCTCCATTATCAACACACTTTTTCCACCTTCGCATGAGATGCCGTAAGCCAGCCACATAACACTCTTTGCTGCAGCACTGCAGCTCTTCACACACACACACACACACCGTGTTTCAGCTCTCATCATCCACAAAACATCATCCTCAAGTGCATCCTGCAGGGGTCCAAAAAGATGCAAGTCAGAGGGCACTAAATCAGGACTGTAGCGAGGATAAGGAAGAATAGTCCACCTCACTGTCGCAATTGCCTCCCTTGTAGACAGACTGGTGTGCAGTCAGGCACTGTCATGCAGGAGAAGGACTTGACTCATCTTCCTGTTAGGACAAACCCCTTTAATGCATTGTTTCAACTCATTTAATGTCTGCACATATCACTCGGAATTGACTGTAGCATCTCTCTGCAACAATTACACTAACAAGATTCCTTCACTGTCTCAGAAGTTGCTGCTGTGGCTGGTCCGCAGCTGCAGGGCCTGTCACCAATGTCCTTTTCACCGATGATGGATCCAGCAGCTAACTGAGTTAACATCTATGGCATCCTCACATTCACGCTTCTCAGACATCCATGAATCTCTAACAGACTGCAGCCTTCCGCAGCAAGAAATTCAATTACATTCTTGGTCTAGTATGTATGTCCACCAGATGTGTCAATATGCACTGCTACAATGTTGAAAGCATGTGACTGACTTGAGCACCAATGATCCTGGTGGAGCTGGACAGTGATACTGTCTGGTGAGTAAAGGAAGAAACTCTACCAAGCGTCACATTTAAAAGAAAAAAACAGGAGGCATTCCTTTTGTACCAACCTTCATACGAACAGAAAGTAACCTTAAAATTCACAAAAGTTTATTTTAATAGCAACACAAAACAGTACTTTTAGTTACGGGGCACAACAGCAACAACATCTAATGAAAAACACAGTAAAACTTTGCCAAGTAATCTACACAATATGACAGTGGAAGAAGAAAACTAAAGCAGCCTATATTCTGATAAAGAATACATAAGAGCTGCCAAAATTTAACGTACAATACGCTACTAGGTAAAGATCACCCATGACATTCCTAAGCAGGCACAGTGGAAAGGTTGTATGGCTACTAACCATTCAAAACCTCGGAACTAGAAGGGAGTCGGTGGTCACCACCACACCCTGGCCATGTTATCCCCAGGAAGACCCAGTACCCATTGTAACATTAATATGAGAAAGTGGAACATTAGTCCACATTTCTGAATGGTGGCCAAGAGATTCAAGTTGTGTAAATTTTGAGGGTCTGACAGCACTGTTGCTGAAGATGCACGTCTTCTGGCATCTAACACTGTGTCACCGGATGAGTTGTTCCACATGCTTTCAAAATGTCGGAAACTAGCCACCAAGTGCCCAACAGCACTTCCTACACAGCCCTAATATTCAGAGATAAACTACAGAATGTATCTAGCTGACAAAGAGACCACAATCTTTGACACCAAGACCTCACTGCATTATGTCACTACAAGGTGTCATACTACACAGCATGTGCCACCAAACTGCTTTCAATTTTAGATTGCATGCTTACATCTCATAATTTTATTCAACATTACAAGGAGGTTGGCTGTGGTTTATTTTATAATGGTGTCAACAAAGGGTTAAACTTCATAACTACTTTACTTCCAAAAGTTAAGAAAATTGCATGCATGTTACATATTCTACTTGGTATTAACCGGAATACAACCTGACAAGGAAAGGCAGACATCCTTCATCTTGAGTGACCATGTAGAAAATATTATGAAGTACAGCTGTTGGCAGTCGGAGACCCCAGTCACTCTGCTCCCCAGACTCATCACCTTCTGAATGCACACTTACGCCTGAATCCTTGCACTTCACTCGTTTATTTGAACCAATGTTAAATTTAACTTCAGTATTTGAACCCTTCTTGCTCTTTTGTTTCTTTCCATGTTCTCTTCGCCTAGAAGGTCGAACCGCAGCAGGTGATGATGAAGATTTCTTTATTCGAATCTTAATCCCATTCTGGTCAGGTGATATCTGGCTCTGATATGTAACAGAGTGTTTCTTCTTTTTGGCTGGGCCCAGAGTACGACCCCTCACCATCACCTCAACTCCCTTCCCTTTGTGACCTTGTATGGCAATATTCCTTCCTCTTGGTGTAACAGACCTTTCAGATGATTGTGCACTGCCTAATTCTTCCTGGCCTACACTTTCAGGCTGCAACGACTTGTGTATGCTGGGTGGATTTGACACAACAGACAATTCCTTACTAACACGTATCTGATTATCTCCACACTTTGTACTCGTTCTGTCACTATCAGTATCCTTTGTTACCACCAAAGAAAGATTTGATGAATTTTCTGGCTCTGCCTCTTCCTTGCATTGATTATTCTCACTGTCCTTCACTTCACCACCTTTCAGAGATTCACTACAATCTGCTGACTCCTCCTTCTTAAGCGATGGACATCGATAACTCCCATTCCTGTCATTTTCAGAATTTGTAGTTTCTGCAGTGCTTGAGCATGAGTTTTGAGAATTAATTAATCCCACACAATCTGAAGGAATTTCAGATTCTTCTGTCCTCTCACCACAAAAATTAACAGTGTCTGTGCAGCTATCAAACAGATCTTCCTCTCCAGTCACCACAGTTTGCATGCCAACATTGAGTATCTTGTCTGCTCTGTCACTATCTGTACTGCAAGGCATGTTTCTCATAGAATGTCTTGGCTCTAGCAGAAAATCTTTCAAACACTCGTGTTCTGAAACAGATGCGTTTATTGGCCCTTCAAAATATAAATCTTCATGATGACCAAACCACTCCCCATTTCTGTCATCCATACTGAAAAAGCAGTACTGCAACTTTATCTCTCAGTTACATACTACCGGGAAAATGGCACAGAAAGCAATATTATGCTGAAATGAAAGAGAAGCCCAAGGTAAAAATCCAGCATTTCACTGAAACAGCAAGTAAATTTGCTTGCTTCTGTGTTTAAATACAACAATTAAATAGAAAAAGATTCAGAACAGTTTAAAAAATGCATATTACAGGCATATGAATAAATTGACAAAATGATGCAATCAATAAACCGTCAGTTACAAGTAACACACAAATGCTTTAATATGCAATGTTTACTCGGAAATTGCTAGGCATGACTTGTATTTTGTTAATAATATTCCTTAAAAGTTCGGCAATAACTGTCATCAAAGACCACATAGAACAGCGTAAAAAGATTTGTTAGCGACAACAGATATTTACAAAAACACACTCCATAACATTTTCGTCTTTAGGATTAGAAACAAATTTCCGCGTAATTTCCTAAATGAACACCCGTTATATCACTTAATAAACGGAATCGCACCTGTATTGCAAACGATCATCGAAAGTATCCAGGAATTAGGGTACGCCCCCCTTCCTTCCAACACACTTTCATGCCCAATCACTTGCAAGTAGGCTGTTTACTAACAATGACAAGCGTCAACATCGTAACAAGGTGTCAAAATGAAACGTACAGGAGTCACTGGTTAATATTCACAGCACTACACAACAGTAAATAACTTCAGTGATAACGATTAACTACAAAAGCGTTAAAACATTATACGTTTGTACAAAAGTGAACAAAAGTCGTGAAGGATGTGCAATTTTGAAGCGTTTTGAAGTGATTTACGGTTTTTAGAATCAATGTGCAATAACCATAAATAAGACACTCACCTGCCATATCCGACTTCCCCTGCACAAAGAACATGTGCGAGTATACGAATTCTTCAAAACTCACCCATAGTCATTGCCATAATCCGTATAAATATTACGATTAATATCCATTTCAAATTATCTACCGATCGTGCCACTGACCTTCGACCAACAGGAAGCAAATATGCTTCCAAATTCTACCGCTAGATGCTTTCACCGTCAGCAATTATCAGGTCAGTAAAGATTAGAATTGTCATTAGATGTTTCCATTGATGTGCGTGTAAATATATAAATCTCTTCTTACAGTGATACGACGCTTGAAAGTATGAAACGTTATCACATTTTCTGTAAAATGGAACTCTGTAAATTCCACTATTGCTCTCGATCACTATTTGTGTTGTCTCTGTTGGTGCAGTTGGTCGCAATGGTCTCGAAATTGAAATGGGTCACTCGCTCGATCATTCGTCACAGACCAATTTCGATACGGGTGATCACGGATAAGAAACTAATGGTAGCAGATGGGTGAGGTCTGTGCAAAAAAAAAAAATTACGACCAATAGATATAATCTGTGACCAATAGTGACATGATTACACAGATCATCTAGTATAGCATGATTACGTCTGCCAGTTTATGTAGTGCACGTACTTTTAAGTAGAGGTCAATAGTACCGTCTCTCAATTATGCACAAAATTCGTATCTTGATGTATTTCCATTATAAATATGTTTCAGGTAAAATGTGCAACATATGCAGTTACTTTTTGTGGTTTTATGTTTTATGTTTACTCCATTCGCAGACACAAGATAACACAAAGCCACGTTTATGTCAACCTATAAAGATTGTGGTAAGCACTGCAAGGAAGTGACTTCAACATATGCGACGTAGGTGTTCACGAAGTAAATGGCGTTTTCTGCTTGTGTGATCGACTGTGCGAGAGATACTCCGAAATATCGTGTTCTGATATGTAAAAGCATAGTGTAATTCTGACAACCGCAAGGAAGATCATTCGCATTACTACCCTTTGTCACGATTTTGAACGTGATGTGTGTGCGCTCTGGTGAAACCATAATACACTAAACAATCCAGGATATCTATATTTTATGTTAGAAGTGCACCACAAGATGGCATTTTCGGAAAAATGACCATCCTTGTCTAAGGAATACTGTTCTGTACCTCATTGTTCTTCAAGAGCATGTCGAGGCAGATGTTTAAGCTTCCATAGATTTCCTAAGCATGTAGTAAGGTAATAACACAGAATAAATTCGTAAAGAGAAAGCAGTTCAAATTGAGAGAGCTGTAGGCGCTAAATTCTAAGGTTGTGGAAACCAGTTACACCACATATGATTGTCTGTACCACACATTTTTCAAGAGATTTTTTACCAGTTTCGTATTTTCTCGCACCTGGACAGCTCACTAGTTTGGTTTCAGTTTAGAATAGAAGGTTAATATTAACGGTAATTGTTATGTGTAACTTTAACGGATAGAATCTCGTCTTTCTTGTACAGAGATGGCAGACTTGTGTCCAAAAGTCAGCAGCACGCGTTTCATGATTTTTTCTCTTTTAGAGAGAGATACAAAAATAAAATAGCACAGTCCCATATTCTCCCACGAATATAAATAGTGTAAACGTTTGTTACATTGGGCACTTTCACATGAGCGACTGTTAATGTCGCTGCTACATGGGATGTGACAGCATTAAATTCACGAGGTTGGTACCATCATTTTGGAGGAATGTGCTGCCCCATTCGCAGTCTTTTTCTCATACTGGGTGACCCTACTGTGGTGTCAACCACTCTTGTACCCTCATGACAAACTTCAATCTTTGGCCATTACTGGAAACAAATACTGCAATTTATGATTAAAAAAAAGGCCTCTGCATTCTCCAAAGAAGTAACAAGGGTTTGTAAAACACAGATAAGATAAAACATGTATTAGCACACCTGAAACATCAGAGGGTTTGTAAACCATCCATTTCATTTCATTTATTTCACACTCCATTGATCTTATACGGATGTGGAACTAGTCATGTGTACATTTAGCATAATAAATAAAGCAAGTGTACTGTACATTCAGCATAAGTTGTGCCTTATTGTAGTGTCATAGGATAGCTACGTTAACAATTATAAGTACTATGATTAGAATAAACGTAAGTAATAATATGAATAAAATTAATATCATAGTTAATTATGTATTAAAATATTCCTCCGGACTATAAAAGGACTTGTGTAAGAGATATCTTTTTAGAGCTAGTTTGAATTTATTCTTATCACCAGCTAAATCTTTAATGGTTGTTGATATATGATTGTAGATCTTAATTCCTGAGTAATAAACACCTTTTTGGTATATTTCCAAGTTTGCTGTAGGTATGTACAGATCAGAAGTTTGCCTTGTATTGATTTTATGTACTTGTGAGTTAGACAGAAATTGGTCTTTATTTTTAGTAACAAAAGTATTGAGAATATATATTGGGATTAAATTGGAAGGATATTTAAGTCCTTGAATAGTTGCTGACAAGAGGCATTCTTTCTTGAATTCACATTTATTCTTTTCCGAATTTTAAATATTTCTTCACTATGAGATGAATTCCCCCAAAATATATTTCCATAAGATATAACTGAGTGAACATACAAAAAATATGTACTTCTCAGTACATCTAGGGACATAAATGGCTTAATTGATCTGATGGCATAACAAGCCTTATTCAGTCCAGATGTTAGTTCACCAATATGATGCTTCCAAGTCAAGGTTGTGTTGATAGTCCCAAAAATTTTGAACTTTGAGCAGTAAATTTTTCTGTTACCAAACGATACTTGCATATTAATTTCATTATCAGTTTTAGTTAGGAATTGCAAAAAATATGTTTTGTCATAGTTTAACATTAATAAATTTCCTCTTCTTCTTCTTCCTATAGCGCTACGGCCCTTTCAGTTTGGTCTTGGCTTCCCTTATAATTGATGCCCATTCCTCTCTATCCAATGCTTTCATTCTCCATCGTTTCACACTGAGTTTCCTTAAATTGTCTTCCACATCGTTTCTCCACCTGAGTCTGGGTCGTCCTCTACCTCTTCTTCCTTCTAATTTTCATTCAAAGATCTTTACAGACCTGGTCTCGTTCATTCTAATAACATGCCCAAGCCATTCCAATCTTCGAATCTTTATTACAGTCACAATATCTTGGGATTTATATTTGGT
>JGI20166J26741_11439585_pt1 | contig 13673 bp, 7 predicted proteins | sample TergutCu122P5_FD_26741 | JGI IMG/M metagenome (IMG submission 26741)
TTCTTCCTAGACCTCAGTATCGAACACACTCTTCTTCCTAGACCTCAGTACCGAACATGCTCTTCTTCCTAGACCTCAGTACCGAACACACTCTTCTTCCTAGATCTCAGTACCGAACACACTCTTCTTCCTAGACCTCAGTACCGAACACACTCTTCTTCCTAGACCTCAGTACCGAACTCACTCTTCTTCCTAGACCTTAGTACCGAACACACTCTTCTTCCTAGACCTCAGTACCGAACACACTCTTCTTCCTAGACCTCAGTACCGAACACACTCTTCTTGCTAGACCCCAGTACCGAACATACTCTTCTTCCTAGACCTCAGTACCGAATATACTCTTCTTCCTAGACCTCAGTATCAAACACACTCTTCTACCTACAAGACCGCTTATACCGATGTATGTAAAACGTACCGTACCATAACTGTATATACAAATGTCTTCCTGAAGATGAACCCTCGGGTTCGAAACATGTAAAAGACATCAAAAAATTAAAAATTAAAATATTAATTTTTAAAAATGTACATTTCGTTGGTTTATATTGTATAGTTATATTACAATGCATTGTCAAAAGACAAAGAATTTCAAAGGTGCGTTCTGCTCCTTTGAAGCCTACACAGGAAGGAGACGCACGCAACGAATTTCAAATAACTGCATTTAACTAATATTTATTAATACGTGTATACCAACAAATGCACTTATAAGTAAAAAAAATTAATATTAAAAATAAAAATAAAAATTTTATACTACTTACAAGTGCATAAATCGGTATATTAATAAACATTCGTTAATCAAAATGCACGGTATGAACATAAAAATTATTGCCATTTATTTTAGCCATATTTGGGGGGAGAGGGGGCACATGAGACACTAACCCTATCTCGCGTTTCTGCGCCCCCTCTGAATTAAGGTTAACAGCTGGCAATTTTTTGCACAATTCAGCACACACATTACATAACCAGAGGCCAAATCAAACTCATAATTTTGCACCACATGTCACGGACGGAACTGTAAAGTTGCACCTACACTAACACCCAAGACATTGTAATAATGTTTATAAAATATCGCATTCTATTAAGGTCCCTCATTCTGTGAAACATATACATATGACCACTGTATGTGCTGCGTAGTCACCTTCCAGGACTGACGCTGGTAACTAATGAAGCACCGAAATTTGACTTCTCAAACTGAGAGTGTAGGCAAATGAACGCACCGACTTCTTGCTGATCTGAACAATCAGGGTCTGAATCCCTGACGTCACATTCGACAAACCTGAAGTGCTTAGGGAGTGCGTTAACCGAGAAAGAAAATTAGAGCACTAGTAACAAGAGTTTGTAACTACAAACGAAGACACGACACTAACCAATGCGTATTTCATCGCTGAATTATAAACCTACATCAGGCATACCTAAATAAGTCTACATAATGAGATTCGTTAAAACCTGACTGACGTGTGCTCTCCAGGAACATAAGCTTTCACAGAATTCTGCCAGGATATCATTGCATATTTAATTAAAATAAAAACGCAAAATGTAAGGATATTCTGACTTGATGCTTAATTCAAAACGAATTCAATGAAATCCTCACCTCGTAATGGTACATTTGTGTTCTCAGAAACGAGTCTCTCTAAATCAGGCGACAGCAATACAATAAGCATCATGCCTACGGTGTTGTTAAATTTATATTACGTTAATTCGAACCAACTGTATGGGCTCGTGCTTGAATACAGCCGACACAGGGCTACTACTTCTGTTTAAATTCAACAACTGACGTAATTTAGCCCTACGAAGACTGACTTTCGACTACCGTGAATATAAGTGTCAGATCGTGCCTTACAGAGAACGCAGTCTGTGTCGATTACAGTGCTGTTCATGCATATATTGTGTGTTGAGTGTGAGAATTACACATAGCAATAAATAACACTTTGTGGGGAAATGCAGTTTCTGAATATTACAGCAGATAGCACATATATTTACCACCGGGTCAGTGGGCTTTGAACGGCTGATTCCATTAACGTAAGCAATGATATAGGCACCACAGAACACAGCAACAACAGATGCAACAGCGGAACCGTGTTTTGTGGCTGGGCGCTGGGAATCCGGCTCCCATTTGGACGTTTTCCCTTGTTGTGCCTTGTGCAGATACAAAGCCACAAATCTCGATCACGTATCGAAAGGAATTTCCGGAAATTAAAAAAAATAAACACAAATCTCGAATCGTTTTATCCCAGATCGAGAACAAAACGCGTTATGATGAACAGAGAAAGAAAATGGACGTAATACGGAATCTGTAGCTGCAGAGGATTCTCACGATGGTACATTATACGTCACGGGACTTGTTCGGACTCCTTCCACCGCACAGTGTTCTCAGTCACCGCGCTTTGGAAGCCTGATTATGTTTGTCCTCGCGTGTAGGACTGGAGGCACACCCTCAAATGGGTCCCATAAAAAGGATCATTCTCGAGCACAGGGCCCGAGCTCTCTCGCCCTTTACCCTGAGAACAGAAGCAGGTCAGGGGTCCAAAACGATGTGACGTTTTAGAGACACAAGACAATGCACCAAGTCCATAGGACAAGCAATTACACGGACCTCCTGACTGCACTCGATGAATGTCGTCATCAGCTGATCATTCTGAAACTCTTCAGCCAGCCGACAGCTGATATAAATTAATCCTAACGACAGGGTCCTCAACTAGCAAATCTGTAATGCGATTTCATTAATGAATTACGCAATGAGAACTGCATTTCTCTTTGACCGTCACTCAGAAGACACTGCTGCACATGACTCCGCCCACGTCACAACCACCACCCTTCCTATTGGCTCGCTACAAGCATCGCCTAACCCTCCCCATAGGCCTATAATGCAGGGTTTTTCCTCAGTCAGTGATTCTTCTTTGACTCTAACGAATAAGTAACAAGCACCACCGAAACGTCTGTAACAAATTACCAATCATGAAGTGTAATATCCCAAAAGACTGCCCCTTGTATATCCCATTTCTACCTGTTAGAACTCTCCAATGCAACCTATATCCTGTTACTACCCGTCAGAACTCTCCAATGCAGCCTATATCCTGTTACTATCCGTTAGAACTCTCCAACGCCCAAGTTTTCGTAAATAATTTCCTGAAATCATGCTGCAGGCTCCCAAAATGCTACATGCACATTGACACAGATCAGTCGATTGACAGTGTTCAACAAAATGAGCACTATTTATTGCCAGGTGAAAGAAAAAACAACCACAATTCCGTGTGCGGAAGGGCAGTGAATGCTGCAACACACAGGGCACAACCGCTTTCCACACGCGCCAACTGCCTAGTTTATGTAGCTGTCAATATTTGTTGAATATGATTCAAACTTTCAAAGCAGAACAGAAACACTTCGGAGATTCTACGCACAACTGTCTTAAATTGTGAAGCTAATCGGGAGAAATAATGAACACTTTCAAATGCTGTGGCGAAATTGCGACGTAACAGAAAATGGGTTGTTGTTATTATTATTATTATTATTATTATTATTAAACTTCATGAAGCACAGTCCTTCTTGAGAAGCCAACAGTTCCTCAGGTGGCCAAGAAATATCCCGCATTATATGGGACCCGAAGGTTCATTACCATGTTCACAAGATCCTGAAACTTGTCTCAACCAACAGCCAGATTAATCCAGTCCACGTCCTCATGATCCATTCTAATATTATCCTCCTATATAAGCCTATCTTAAAAGTGGCTTCTTTCTTTCACGTTTCCCCACCAAAATCCTGCATGTATTTCTCTTCTCCTACACACACACATGCCAGAAGTGTCTCTTCGTCTTTGACATCATCGTACTTGTTGTTTTTGTTGTTGTTATTGTTGTTGTTGTTGTTACGGTGTGAAATGGAAACAAACACAAGGAACCTCGAACAGACGACGCACTGGACCTTCTGCCTCATTCACTCACTCACACTCATTCACTCTCACACTCACTCATTCACTCACATACTCATTCACACTCACTCACATACTCACTCATTCACTCACACACTCACTCCCGTAACAGGCCTACCGTTTACAGCGTCACACTGTAACAAAACTAAATTGACAGCCACAGTTCCAATACTGCGGCGAATTGTACGAGCCGCCACTGACAATAACAGATGACAACTGCGGGCCGACTACATGGAATATTTCCATTTGCTATCACCGAGGAACGCGAACGTCGCCCTATAAACGCTCTGGCACAGTGCCAAATAGGGTTGCAGCGTGTTCATTAAGGGGTGGCATTCGATGTCATGGGATGGGGTCTGGAAAACACTCTCCGAGAGAAGAACTAAACTGGCTCATTTTGTTGCCCAGACCTGACTATCTGCTGCTACTGGTAGCTGTACCATTCCCTCTACCACCACCACCGGCCCAGCAACTTAACTTGGGCCGTAACTGCTATTTTTTTTCGAAAGGGGACGGTTCGAATCTCGACAGGAACATGGCCATAGTTTGGGGTTTTCGTGGTCTTCATTAGTGCCTCCACGCAAATGTCGGGAGAACACCTCGATTCGACCATAAACGCTTCCTCCCAATTCGTTTCCAATTCATCATTCGAAACACGGTCGACTGACTGCCAATTAGTCGTTCGTGATTAATCACAGTTCGCCCAGCAAATTCCAAAACAGTAACTTAAGGGACGCCACGACCACTTCCATGCACGCAATTCCAGCTCACTAGCCATCAACGCCCACATCTTTTCAACCACCATCACGTTACACTTGAGCAATCCTGATGCCCGTTTCGGAGACGGCAGGTTCCAACCAACAAGCGCAGATAAGCCATCTTGATAAGAGACTTTCTGTAGATTTTAATATGCCGGGGAAGTACCTAAAGTAGGCCACGACAGTTTCCTTAACTAAACAACCGATCAGTTGGCCTATTAACCCCAGTTCTTGAAAGCGTCCTTAAGCAGACGCAACTAAAATGACAATCGTATTATCAAACTTCCCACCATGCAGTATATTTGGGTTGTCCCGACATTTCGGCGGAACGTACCGCAACCATCTGCAGGTTGACTGAATTTGGTTAAGATGAACGCTGAAGTCGATGGGAAGTAAAATTCGTCCTTTTTGTTAGATAGGGGCCGGCCGGCCCGCAGACCATGCTAGTATGATCGCCATGTTGCATCCTACAATAGCTGCAGACGGTGCGTTCATCACAACGGCAGGACACACCGCAGCGTGACCATCGGCTGAACAACACAAGCCACGAAAACCTGAAATTTATAAATCAGTAACAACTACTATTACTACTACTACTACTACTACTACTACTACTACTACCACCACCACCACTGACACTAACAGGTACACTACTAGAGGGTCAAGTACTACCACACCATGCATACCACTACTTTAATATCGTGGCGGTGGCGGTGGCGGCGGCGGCGGTGGCGGTGGTGGTGGTGGTAAGCACCAAATACTTGCACACCTAACAGCTAGTTTTATACCTTCAACGTTCCGTGCATTAATAAGATATACAATTGCTTAAAAAACGCCAACAAATGCACTGAAGTTATGAATGTCAATCTGTTGCACAGCAATCACCGACAAGTTTCGGCCACTCATGTGTCCCTCTTCGGGGTGTTGAGAACAAGAATAAAATTATAATTATACTGACAGGGTCACATGAATGGCCTAAACATGTCCGTGGTTACTGTGTATTAAAATTACTTACTTACTTACTCCATGGAATAGAGTCCTTCTTAAGAAGCTAACCGTTTCTCACGTAGTCAAGAAATCCCCGGCATTTTATGGAACCAGAGGGTTCATAACCGCATTCACAAATGTCCGCCACCTGTCCCTATCCTGAGCCAGCTCAATCCAGTCCATGCCCTCACATCCCACTTCCTGGAGATCCATCTTAATATTATCCTCCCATCTACGCCTGGTTCTTCCAAGTGGTCTCTTCCCCTCAGGTTTCCCCACCAAAACCTTGTATACACCTCTCCTCTCCCCCATCGATGTAATAAAGTTACATTTATAAACTCGAGTGCACTGGTTGGTCTTCAAAGACATTCATACCTTACAGCTACTTCGCACATCGTCACAATTCCTTCATTCCTCTTCGAATCACACGCTTTCAAGACACTTTTTTCCTCTCCACAGCGTTCAGATCGGCCCTGAAGACCACTCAATACACAACAAGCGTCTCTTGCCAAGCGGTAAAGCGGCCGAAGTGTAAAGCTGACCCTCTACCTCCATCTAGTGCCGAGATAATACGAAAGAGCTACAACTCTGCTCCTCCCTACGTCTAAACTTACTGGTGTTTGATGCAGCACCATCACCTTTAGAGACAGCAACATGTTTCTGTGCAGTCAGCAATGCGCCCTACAGTGACAACAGTACCTACACTTTGTACAGTACTGTGCAGGCTGTAGTTATGGGCGTGTTCGAAAAATTGCGAAAACTGACAATTGGCCTCGTAATGTCTGTCTGTCCGCATGAAACAACTCCATTCCCACTTCACGGATTTCATTAAATTACTTGAGTATTTTTCGAAAATCTGTGAAGATTCTGGTTTAATTAGAATCAGACAAGAATAACGGGTACTTTACATGAAGACCAATATACATGTATTGTCACATTTCGCTCAGTTCTTCTTAGAATGAGAAATGTTTCAGAACAAACAAAAAAAAAAGTGTAGAGAAAATCGAAACACACATTTTACGTTCAATAACTTCTTTTTCCGAAAATCGTGCCGTTTGTGAGATAATGAGGTAAAACATGGTACAGCCAGACGGGCCACATGTGACGATATGGCGCATGCGCATTGCCTAATGGATACTTAAGGCTAAAAACACACACTCAGAATATGTAATACTTATTGCTTTTCCGCACAACAATGGTTGCACGAACTCGCCTGAATGTCACATTAAGAGCGCTATACACTCTCAGTTAAACTGAGCGATTTTACTGTGTGAAGGCAACAGCGCGGGCCTCAGAACTGTCTTTTCCAGTCTTCTTTCACATAGAGAACTGCGCAGTTCACTCAGGAAATCCCACAGTTTCCTCAGTTTACCTGCCGACACCACAATGGCATCATCTCCAGGCACATCCGTTTCTAGCAATTCATTCAGCAGATGAGCATCGCATGATATATTCCTCTTCAAATGCCACTTTTTACTCCACATTTTACGCTTTCTTTCCTTCTTTTCGGATAACATTATGACCGATGTGGCTAGCAAACAGCAAACTACAGCCTTGTTTTTATCCACACGCATAAGAAGACACACTGACAAACCTGATGGGAAACCTGTGCTGTGCCAGAGAACATTCAATTCAGTTTTCCGTGCAGTTTTTTCACACAATTAAATTTCACAGTTTAACTTAGGGTGTATGGGCCCTTTAGGGTGTATAGGGCCCTTTAGGGTGTATGGGACCCTTTATACGTACACTGCCTGTCTTGTTATCTTCCTATCAGTCTTAGACAAGACTCTCAATACCATACACATTCGTACCAGCATCACAGCTCGAACGTAACACTACAGATAGACAGTCCGGTGCCGAGAGTATATCTTTCTCTGTGGATATTTACACAAACAAAGACGAGTCATGAAGTTCACACCCAGGACTGTCAGTCACATCTGACATAAACTTAACCTACGAGAGCGCCCTACTGGATTTCGGTTGCCCAATGAAGCAAAAGAATCGACTGCAACATCCACCATCAACACATCTCCATCGGTTCTCGCAAAATCGCATTAATAATTCAGCCAGCAAACGACAGGCATGTAGTCTGCGTGAACTGTGACATCAGATAAGGTAGCGCCTTGTCGCACCGAACACACCATCTATACATAGCCTTATTGCACCAAATGTCACTTACCTTACCAGGCTACACGAACACAACCTGAAACAAAGAAAAAGTAGCTTCATAAATATGACCACATCATATCAGACGTTCCACAGTCTAACGAAACTACATAGAAGTCCTCAATAATGGAATGCTCAAACATGAAATGTATGATATATACACATATTCACACTTCACCCCAAAATACCATTGCACCAGACTTTAAATTCGTAGGTATTTTTAAGAAAAAATATAGTGAAATAAAAACATTCAAGATGAGAATATTTTAAATCCAGCTTTTTGGGTTTTATTTAAGTCTTAAGTTTTCTCCACATCACAGCAGCAAATGTACAATCGATCGCAATCGATATCTCGCAAAGGACGAGATACCGTGCTTGTTGCGATAATTTCGTAAATGACGGGGGTTTACAATCGACACATATTAGAGTATCATGTTCAGATGCTCAACTCTTTCTTCGGTCTTAGCCCCTGCTTCAGAGAGAGCAATGTCCTAATAATAGGGGCAAATCACAGCGAGACATCATAAATGTAAGTGGGTTCAGTTGATGAGTCCGTTCAATGACATCGATTTCAGCCATAATGTGAACGTGTCGATAAATTTCAAAACAAAATATTTCACGAAAAATTCGCCGGGTGGGAATCGCGCGGTTACATACGGACAGACAGCCGGACGCACAAATGACGAGGCAAGTCGCTTTTCTTAATTCCTTTCCGAATGCACCTCAAGCCTGTCAACAAATTCACAGACCCAAGCAGATCAATGCGTACCAACAGTGCCGACAGAACTGATTCATGCTACATGCTTCTCATGTAGCCCTCCCGACTTAAATTTTCTAGTTACTTTTCTTTATATTTGTGTACATGTAAAATAACCACTGCCACCGGGTGACAACCCAATTGCAGTTAATAATTATTATTATTATATTATTATTATTATTATTAAACCTGAAATTAAGTTAATATTTTTTAATGTCTCGACGACGTATTAATACAGAAGGTACGACATGTCAGGTGTCTCACTGGAACACATTTATCAGTAGTGACAAAGGAAGATAATTCAGTAAAATCTCGATTACAACGCTTGCGCAACGACGCTCTAACAAAGTGATTATTTACAATGTAAACATAACTCACACATCGGCAACGGCCCCGGATTTGGTAAGGAGAACGCATTTAGTAGACCCTATTCGCTCTATTTTACGACACGGACTCCACTGTACAAGTTACGCAATTCGGTACGAAAAGCAGGATAACGACAATGCAGTACCTGTCCGAAGAAGTATGACACACATGAAATGCATTTCGTCCTTGTTTTAGGAACAATTTACATGGCCATTTCAAGGGCAATCTGAATTTAAACTGGTGCGACGATTCTCCATGAATAGTAGACAAAAGGGCAGGAGTCGCTGTTGTGTTTTACAATTGACATACCGGGGTTTGCGCGGCAGGAGTGGGCAGCGCTTTGCTAACGTGCTTCGCCAATATTTACACGCATTTATTACACCACGATTCATCCACCCAGCTCCGTAAAAGTATTTTTCGTCAAATCGTGAGCTGTCCACAGCCACGGTCTTCTTCAGAAGTCGACGTCACTGTTAACTGTTACAGGTACCATGATTATGAAGAGGAGGTGGCGGCGGCGGCGGTGGTGGCGGTGGCGGTGGCGGTGGTGGTGGTGGTGGTGGTGGTGGTGGTGGTGGTGGTGATGAACGACGGCGAAGTGATTGTGACAGACAACTGTCTGGTCAGAAGTTCCATCATTTTTGTTCTTCGCAGAACTTCATTAGCACGAGTACATAGTGACGAGATTGGCGAGCACCTAACATGCATACCAAAGGTTAGAAACGCAGACATTTTATTTTTGCAAACCTAAAATTAAAGAGATCACATGAGGGACCAATACTGAAAAATGACGTTACAAAAGTTAAGCGTGGCAATATGGACTAGACTCAGCTGGCTCAGGATAGGAATCAGTGGGGACCTCTTGTGAAAAAGGCAACAGACTTTCGCGTTCCTTAAAAACCCAGAATTTTTTGACCAGATGACAGTCTGTCCCTCACACAGGTAAATAATTTAGGGCCCTTTTTTGGCGAAATGCCACAGAACTCCCTTACTGCCTCTTTTTCTGAAAGTCATGAACAAACAAAAGAACAACCCTGCAGGATTTGAAATGGCTTTTCTTCCTTTCATTTCAACTCTAGTTTCAAATTTTCGTTATTCTCTGACAACACCCTAAAACAATTACCCACACTTATGGCAGAAGAGTGTCTGCATCCTTCTTGGTACATTTCAATACATCAAGCCCCGTCATGTCAAGAAGCCGGTAACTACATTTGAAGGCACTTTTTGAACTCAGCGATATGCAAACCACACTCTCACCAAAAGCATTTTGTAATTTAAACTGAAAAGGAATGATGAGCTGCGACTTTTCTAGAAAAAAGATTTCTCTGAGCATGGCTTCTGAAGAGCCAAATGGGCATTTATTGGATTACTGGATGAAAGCTAGATTCGCCGAATGGAATACTGGCAGATTGGAGGAAGCCGGAAGGCGCCTCCCTAGAGACGCAGATGGTGCCACTAGCCAGTGGGTTACAAAGCGGAAGAAATACTGGGGGGGGGGGGGCATTCGTTATCTGCATTTTCAAAGAAGACACAGCAACACGAGTGATACTGTGTTTTGTTAAACACGTAATGTGCTGCTTTCTTATTTGCCGTTTTGTCGATAAACAGTGGATCCATACAAACAGAAGAATCATAAAGACCCGCAGAGCAGAAAGACGGGGCTCAGCACCATTGTAGATAACACCACTCCAGTTAAGTAACACCTTATTTGAAGAAGAAGAGTTTAAGACATCGCCATCTCATTTCCGCTGCCCCAAAAATTTCTGAAGACAGGAATCAACTTCCATAAAGCCGTACGTCTACGCCATTACCGATCCATCACTCACAAACACTTATTTAAAATCAGAACAGTTTCTCTTCCACTGAAACTTTCTTACTTACTTACTTACTTACTTACTTACTTACTTACTTACTTACTTACTTACTTACTCCATGGAACAGCGTCCTTCTTGAGAAGCTAACCAGTTTGCAGCTAATCAAGAACTTCCCCGCATTTTATGGAACTTGAGGGTTCATTACCGCATTCACAAGTGCCCGCCGTCTGTCCCATGTGATAAGTGGGTCCCTGTCACCACGGCATGGCGCGTCCTCAGGTTGCGGTTGGAGGAACGGCCTCCGATATGGAGGGTAGCTGCGAATCTATTGAACAAGCAGTCGCGGACAGCCGATAAGGGTTGGTCCTCCAGCTTGGGGGTAGGGCGAGGTGCTAACAACTCTTCACCGTAAAAACTTATCTTGTTACGAAATATTCACAGACTGATGCTTTCTAATCACAAAATACTGCGGCACATGAACCAGTGAAGAGCGAATATTTAAAACGGAAAAGTCTCTTCATGAAAATGCCGTTGGCATTCATAAACTGACATTTTTACAAACAAGTAGGTAATTACACATCGTCTCTCCTAGCAGAGGTAAATGTTACCTGAGAATCGCAACTCAACTCGGTTGCATGTTACACATTATACAGCATTCATACATAACTATAATATGAACCTAATAAATACATTCATATATTTATTAGCAATCCATTTTAATATCATCCCATCTACGTCTCGGTCGTTTACAGGTCCCTTCCCCGCAGGTCTTAAATAATTATGGCGACTTCACGGAAGACGCTCGATGGATCGACCCCGGTAAATGTCGCCAGGACAGGTACGCCTTCCCTTCCAGAGCACTTCCCTTTATTCTTCTCCAGCCGTTCTACTCATGGGAATGTTGGTAATGAAAAGTGCTAACCCTCGGCAGAACTGATCTGGTTCATACAAGACATTTGACACTGAAGGACAACACGATAAAACAGAAAGGAGGAAACCTCCAGCGCCACCACCCCGTAACCACTGTCCTCAGCAGAACTAAGCCTTAGAGCAGCAGCCTTATATTGCCAACAGTTACTGGGGTAGAAAATATTTACGGAACCCTAAATTTTATTCCTGGAGTCAAAGGGGCATAAGGAATATCCTGCATACAGTAAAAAGTAGGAAGGCTAACTGGATTGGTCACATCTTGCATGGGAACTACCTTGTTATTGAAGAAAACAAAGAGGGAAGGCTAGAAGTCAAGGGAAGACGAGGAATTAGACGCAAGCAAATACTGGGTGGCCTTAAGGAAACGAGAAGGTACTGGAAATTTAAAGAAGCAGCACTAGCTCGCACTGTGTGGAGAACTCGGTTTGGTAGAGTCTATGAACCTGTCGTAAGACAACACAACGAATAAAGTTTCACTGTGGTGCATACAACAGTACGCCAATGGCGCCTGTCCCAATCACACCCTATTCCGTTCACATCATTTCTAATCCATCTACAACTAGGTCTCCCAGCGGGGCTCTTGCGGAGGAAGACTTTCAATCGCCTAGCCATCCACCAGTTCATTGTGAGCCGGCAGCGTAAGATACGGCGCAGTACCGTGACTAGCAGCACGATGACCCAGTAACCGATCACTGTTGCAAGCAGAACAGCCGCACACCTATCATGGAATTCTGCAGGGGGAAATGAAAGGAGGTTCCCAGAAGAATAACAAGCGATCGGCACGCCTGCAGCAACGGTTGGTATTTACCGTAATCCAGTGAATGTTAGACTGTCCGTCCCTTACTGAATTAATCAGCAAGGTATGTAGACACATTTGGAGTGAAGTGTGTCAGCTTCAGGCCCCGGCCGATTTACTCCCACAGAAAGACGCCCGCTACCCAGCGAATAAGTGGGTGCTAGTTGGGCCCCAAAAGAGAGAAGAAAAAGTCTATGTAATAAGAAACAACAAAATGCACACTTTTTTCATTAATGATGTAATTTAATTATAGTGTCTTCGACATGTTCCGAACATCCAAGTGTTCATACTCAGGAGGACCTGTACATGCAGTTTTATGGTATTTCTTTTATGCATGCGTATAACATAACACATAACACATCCTGCCATCGACCAGAGTGCTTATATGAACGCATGAAAGAAATACCATAAAACTGCATGTACAAGTCTTCCTGAGGATGAACACTTGGTTGTTCGAAACATGTCGAAGACAATATAATTAAATTACATCATTAATGAAAAAAGTGTGCATTTTGTTGGTTCTTACTACATACGTATATCACGATGCACGGTTCATAAAAACGTAAAAAAAAGGCCTGTTTTTCCACGGCCGTTAATCGATCCTCGATTCGTCCGTCTAGTCCAAGGCTGCAGATATTCACGGGACAAGCAATGCCTATCCCGGTGACGTAAGTTAAGGCAGTAACAGCAGCTGAGATTTCAAAGCGCGGTGGCTACTGTGTAGAGAGAGAGGATAAATCACGGACAGAGGCACACGTCAAGACCGCTCGTTTGCTCACGATATATCACGATACATTCACTTTGATGGATGCTTGTGTCATTCCTAGACTATTGTCAGTATATAACAAGTAACGATCCAACACACCAGCTCGGTTATTGCTATGGCTACCATTTCAAATAAACTGTTGTTTGCGATTGATTCGCTGCTGTACCGTGTGTATCAAAAAGTTCGTTTTACTGAGTATCGAAACTGCAGCAGACCACACTGCCTGATAGAAGATAAGACAGTTAATGTACTTTCACACAAGATGCAAGTAGCAGACCCTTAGAGAGGCGATAAAACTACCAAAATTGATAATTACTTCAAGGTCCTTAAGCATAAGGTGTCGGCGCGACTTGAAAGGAGGGGCATTCGACTGACGCGTCAGGGTGCGAGCCCGCAACCCCCCCCCCCCAA
>JGI20166J26741_11439696_pt1 | contig 13670 bp, 8 predicted proteins | sample TergutCu122P5_FD_26741 | JGI IMG/M metagenome (IMG submission 26741)
ATACTTGTAGTTTTTAATAAACACAATACTGCCAGAGTTGCATCTTGTTGGTTTATTATATATTATAGACTTGTGATGCATGGAAACTCAAATATAAAACTCTTTATTGTTCAACACGATTTTGTTTCTGATCTTCACTCAGCAGGCTCAGCACAAATTTGGTTTCAGCACTATGCATGCCAAAATTTTCAGTGAGAATCTCACGTCACATGGTTTTTTAAATTCCAGCTTCCTCTGCTACTTCACTAACAGTCAAACGATGATTGGAACGAATCACTTTCCGAACATTTTGGATGTTTTCTTCATTTTTTGATGCTGAAGGTTATCGTGAACGTTCATTGTCCTCAATTGAAGTTCAACACTCTTTAGAACATTTGTACCACTCGTGGCTTCATCCCCAGATGCTTGTTTTAACATTTCAAAAGTCTCTGAAAATGTTTTCCCTAATTTGAAACACAATTTCACACAAACATGTTGCTCATGAAAATCACCCATTCTTAATCGCTGAAAATATCACTGAGCAGGCAAGACGCATCACTCTAATAGACACAACACAATAACTAAGCAAACTAGAATGATCCAGTTTGTGGCATTCGCCTAACGAAACTCACTGTTATGCAGCACAACCAGCAAGACCTCACTCCACCTTCATATTGGCATGCTCAATCAAAAGTTTGAAAACTTTGTGGACTGACTTCATATGGCTGTACTCGTGCCAGGATTTTCATCCACAGTGCTTTGAATAATTTCTGTTATGTCAAGATCAAATATTTGTTTGTTTCTCTTTGTACCTAATCTATATTTCTTGATTATGCATTATTACACTATTGCTATCTGGAAGTTCTAGCTCTTCTGATGATGTTTTTTCTAATACATCAATCTGTCTCGTTTTTTCCTTCTCCTACCTTGAGCTCTGTTAAAAGCTAACTTCCCACACTTTCTTCACATGTTTTTACAGTATGGTCATACTGGGGTTTCTGGATGGTGCATTTCTAGCTAGATTTTTTCCAAGACATTTTGAAGTCAGTGTTTTTTGGATTCCATGGGTACAAGTCACAAGCTCCATCCAGGACAGGAGCAAAACATTCCTTGTTTAATATCTTGTAAGAATTTTGCCTATGCCAATCTAAGACTGCTGTTTTCCAACTCAATTTCTGTGGATTGAAAGTTGCAACATTTGCTGGTTGGAGAAGTCTTGAGGCATTTGGGTGCAGAGAGATCAAGATTATGCCCAATTCAGAGCAGAGTTCAAACAGTTAATATGTTAGATGGATGTGGTGTCCATAGATGAAAAGGAAAACAGTGAGCTTGACATTATATTTTCCAAGATGTGGAGCAAAAACATTTCCAATATATTCATAAAAGACTTCTGCTCTCTTCCATCCAGTAGGGCTGTGTCTTACCCTCCAGTCATCAGGAACTCTCTGTGTGATTTCAGATGGCGTTCTTCTGTCTAGACATATCAGCTTTGGTGGGGACATCATTCCAGCGCAGATGAAGTAAGCACAGCTGTTATGGATGTTCTGCGTGGCCTATGTTGACTTCATTCGAATTTTTGTGTCCTTTGGATCATATAACTTTTCCAGCCTTTGGACAAAATTGAGAACTTGATTTATTGCCACTGAAAATTCTTGTTGGGTCCTGAAGAATGTCCAACAACTTTTCTTCTTCTAGGACATCTTCAACCTGCTGAAGCCTGTAATTAAAAATGAACAATGTGACATGTTGAGAAGAACTGCCTGCCTAAAAATTCCACAATAATAAATAACTAGTTGTACCATTTTCTGATATCTGCATCACCCAGTCTGGAACTCGATTAGGTTACACTTTCACTAGTTCAAGTGGACAACATAGGATAATCGCAAAGGAATGCTTGAAACCATCCATTTCCAGGCATATTATTTTCAAAGGGTGTTTTTCTCTGGTTTATAGTTAGAAATTCTTTAGGAGACAACTGGACATCCAGCTTCCTCTGAGGAAATCCTTTTTGGGAACAGTCTGTTATCCATTTAACTAAGACTTGTTCTTCATCTTCACTAAGTACTGGCGGAGGTCCCATTGTAGATTTTGAAAATTTGCTACTGAATCAAAACTGGAAGGTGGACCTTAGGATATTGTACTTGCTTCGTACTGTTTTTTTGGCTGTACCCCCTCGAATCTCTGGTAATGTTACCACTAAATCTGCAGGGTTCTAAACACATTTTTTCCCTGCTCTCTTCTTAATCCTCTCAGATGTAATCTAACTCATGTCTATGAATTAAAAAACATGAAAATAACAGCAGGCAACATTTTTGGCCATGCTAGTAACTATAGAATTGACAGTAGTTGGCACCCCCTGCCAACTACTGTTAAATTTTGTTATAATTGCATGAGAATTAAACAGGTGATTTATTGTTGAATACGGTAAAGGTAAAAAAAAAAAAATTATGAATACATGTCAGTTTTATAGTTATTGACATTGGATGCCAACAACTAAAATTTTGCATTTTTTTATTACAGTTGTTGGCACTCTGCCTTTCCTTGACAACAATAGTTAACAACTTCGAAATTTACATCAAATCATATACAACAGCTCTTCAGGAAATTATACATGTAAGAGTCATATAGCTGCCATCTACACTACAAAATAAAATTCAGAAATTAGAAAGTGATGTGCTTAAACCTTACCTTAGGAAATTGCCTTTCTTTGCTCAAATCGTTAACTGCATCTGATTTCAAGCAGCCATGATGCTAAACAAAGCACTTCTGGTTGGTAACTCAGTCACCACATGAAAGACCAAACATCCTTGAATCCGAATATCGTTCAAAGATGGCGCCATTATGTTGAAAGCCCTATTACAGCACACAAGAATGAACAGATGCCAATAACTCTCACAGTGCCAACCGCTCTATGTGTCTGCCTATACATATACAATTTAGTCATCAATGCATCCTTACCGAATGTGGCACTTGGACAATTGTTACTTCTGCTTTGTATTCCGAAAGTCGTCAGTTGAAACCTTGGCCCAGAAGTAGGCTATCCTGACTGATGTACTTCATATTTTTCCTCGCATCCTCCCTCTAGGAAAATGTTTTTGCATAGTACATTAAAGTAGGCCACAATTACCTCCTCCCATATTCTTTTAAATTGATCATACACAAATAATTCTACCTTTTGACATTACACAAACTAAACGGATGAAAAATCATTATTAGGAAAACCTGAAATTTATCATTCATTCATGTCTATATACTAAAACACAGCTTCATGAGAACACATCATCTGGTGAACCATGAAACTGAATGACATTTTAGTGTACTAGCATACAGAAAAAGTTGAGATACCATCATAAGGTTGGCAGCAAGTACAACCCAGAACAGGCCATGAAGGCTCAGAGGAGGAGTAAAGGTACAGCTCTACTGTTTTGTTAACCTTGGGACTAGACAGGGGAGGGTGGTCAACACTCTACTTCAACCACTTTACCCCCAGGAAGAAGACATGGTATCCATGGTACAGGAGGCTGGGTGGAGCCAAAGGCCAGTCTGGACAGAAGCAGAAAATCACGCCCCCCCACTACAATTTGATTCCTGGGCCATCCAGTGCATGGTGAGTCACTATACCTACTTTGCTATCCCAGCCCACTGAGAAACACTGGACCAGACTGTAAACAGAGAATTTATTTTCAGTGCATTCCATACTGTGGGCCTCTTATGTTATAAAAGCACATGTATATCTCACCTGTTCTTATTCCATGGTCTGCCAGAACTGCTGGAAGACTTCTGATATTTTCAAAGGAACTAAAATGGTGAACTCCTTGGTGCAAACCATACATTCCATTCTGGTGAGCTGGTAACCCAGTTAAGATAGCTGAACGACTACAATAAATGATAAGTACCTGGTTAGTTGGTAGGTGACCTCAGCAGTAACATCTAATTAGTTCTAACACCTTCCACAGGTTTTTAAACTGTATTTCTAAGATGAAATCTCAAGAATTGTGTTTGAAGCTAGGAATTATGATGACAATAATTATGAATACAATTCTGTATGTTTTATAATATAAAGATCTTCAAAATTTGCACACCTCCTATACTAAACGAAATGCTGCAGGCAATTATTTTGTAATTTGGGGCACACATGCTTTTTTAAAAATAACTGTGGGCCACAGAACCTTCCAAGAAAATTTTACTTAAATTCTTTGACTGCACATACCAAAATTAGAAAAGTAACATTATTAATCATTAATTTGAACATGATTTCATTAACCCTGGCTGATGTCTACAAGGTGGTAAGATGTTAAAAAATAAATCTGAAGTGAGCCCCACACTGATCTTGGTAAGATACGTGCCTGCAAATAGTGAGCATACATTATGGACCTCAAAATGTGTATTGCAAATGCATCATCAGCACAGGATGTCCAGCTCAAAGTGGAACTCAATAACATTATTTAAACACCTGTGTATGCCTTGAAACCTAACCTATTAAATTTTGTGTAATTATTCCTTTTTTGGTCTACTGTTGAGCCATGGGTCATGGGCCAAGCTACAACATGATGTGTATTTTCAGTACATTCAGCATAAAAAAAATTATTTCATTTCTAGGAGAATGCAGCTAAGTAGGTCAGGTAAAAAAAAGAAAATGGTAGATTCAGTAGCCATAGGACAAACCATAAGATATGTAATTAGTTAACACAAAAATAATTTCAAGAAAATTTTCATTGTCATACAGGAAATTGAACTGGTGGAGTATTTTAAATGGGCTGCAAAAGTACATTATAATCTCACAATGAAGGAATCTCTGAAATCTGCCTTTTGGTATGGCAAATAAAATGGTGTAGTTATACCAGAGTTGGGTAATGAACAATGTACTGGTAATATGTGGCTCAGGACCCTAAGGAAACATCATGAGTCCTCGTGTTTGAGAAAACAAACCTACAGCTACTAACTAGTCTCTTTTGATCTACAAGTGTTAATTGTAAAAATGTAAAAGCTTTTTTTTTTTTTATTTATTTTAAAGGAACTTACATCAAGACATAATTTCACAGATAATAAAATCTATAATTTAGACTAGATGAGACTGGTAATACAACTTTTCATGTTCCTCCTACAATTATCTGTGACAAGGGACATAAGCGAGTGCAGAGTTTGAATTCAGGGAAGAGAGGGATGTCACAATGATTGTCGCTGTAAATGCCACATAGCCATGTTCCTCCAATGTTCATATTTCCAAAAGTGCATTTCAAGAAACACATGTTGACTGGTGCTGCTACAGATTCAACTGGAGGTGCAAACCCAACAAGTTGGTGAAATGAGAGGGTCTTCATTACTATCTGAAGCATTTTATTGTTTTGTAAGGAAGACCCAGTTCTCTTGATTTTAGACAGTTATGAGTCACACTTAGCAATCCCAGTCAGCAACACAGCAAAAGGAAATGGCAGCAATGCCCTGCTTACACTGCTGCCCCATACATCACATACATTACAGCCATTGGATTGCACCATCTTTGGTCTGCTACAATGCTTGTCTTAATGATTGGATGATGTCAAACCCAGACAAACCAGTCAACAATTTACAGTGTTGCAGGCACTATTCCAAAATCTTTCAGCAAGAAATTTACCAAACACAACATTTAAAAGGGGTTTCATGTGACAGGAATTTATCCCCTAAATTAAAATACTTTTAATGCAGATTAATTCCTATCCTGCTACATCACCAACCAACTTTACAGTCAGGTAACAGAACCAGTCACTGCACCTTCAAGCTCCAAGGACAACACTGAAAGTGGAACATCAGCTGGATTTATACGGAGCATGAAAGTAACCCCTGAAATAAAAAGACCCTTCCCTAACAATGGACCAAGAAAAAATTGGGGGAAGAAAGCATGGAAGAAACTGGATCCTAACAGACACACCACAGAAGAGTGAAACTGGAAACCAAAGGGCCAAAAATAGTAGAAGGAAAAGCAATTACAAAGAAAATGGTAAAGAAGCGCTTTATTACTGTTGACTGCTCTGCAGAGGAGACTGATGAGATTCCACACACAAACTGTGTGATGACGATTATGTAGAAGTGAGTGAAACATAAAATGCAAATGATAATGAAGAAAGTTTTGCAAATGGTGATGTTGCAAAAGGGGATTTTATTTAGTAAATCAGGCAGGAAACAGAGGAATTTATCACAACATAGCTGAAGTAGTGAATGCTTTTTATGAATATGAAATGAGGTAGTACAAATGGCTGGACAACACCAATAAATTTATCCTTGACAGAGAAAATGAATACTGTATTTCAGCAAGCTTAATAATGGTATATTATGGAAAATTCCACCACCATTACCAGCAGGACTGTCCAAATGACAAGCATCTGTTTTCCAGTTGATTTTGTAAATTTAATTTGAAATAGAATCAAGCTGCCTCTTTAGCTTTACAAAATACATGTACATGTAACTGAACTTATTTTAAGTTGGATATAGTTTATAATGCACACTTCTTGTTTTCATTTGTAGATATATTAAATGAATGTTATTGGAAGAATACTGATGGCATATATTTTCTTCTGTTATTAAGGATTCCATTCCTGATAATGTAAGTTATTGTGTATTTATTACTATAGTATGCTATAGGCCTTGTACCTACACAAAGTGTGAAAAGTAAATGTACTTACCCTTCTCTTGACTTCTGGCCCAAGGTACATCAGGTGACACGACAGTTTGGTCACTTTACCTCTTACCCTTGAGATACCAACAGTAGCCACGCAAATGAAGTAATGTTTAAATAAAAAATATAAATCAGTTACCAGATACATGTGCAACAGTATGCAGCATTTGAAACTTCACAACATTAATCCCGTTCACACAAAAAAATGAAAACCAAAAAATGACCCAAGGTTCAGCACCCTCCCCTACAGTTAACTTTGATAACTGGTTTCCTGGAAAAACTATCTTAAAACATTTTCAAGGATATGCTTCAGATTGCACTGCATCATCATCTCACATTTATTCTAAAAGGACATGTAGTGATCGTTCTTGCTTCCCCTTTAACAAAGAGCCTGTTGCTTGATATGTATTCACCAGTCAATGTACTGCTGATTATGAGGCAAATGAAACACTGGGATTCCAGCTTCTAAATATGTTATGATATATGATTTCTTCTTCATAATGTTTTCCAAAATAAAAATTCTTTGTATTACTCTGTACTTATATTCATAAACAAAAGTTATTTGTATCTGCTACACCCTGCCTGTGAAAGTGGATTGTGTGACTGAGCCTTCAGATGGCACAGAGTAACCAATGCACTGCAATCAAACTACCATTAATGAGTCACTACAGCCTGATAACAGAGCCATCACCTTGGGTTTCACATTCAAATGATGGCTCCATATGTCAGCAGCAACTGTTCCTCTGTACTGAAAGTAACATAAATAAGTATATTGCTGTTAACAATATTTAACAACTGCTGCTGAGTTGATTCAGTTATTTGTGGGAAGTTTTTCTCACCCTTGGTGCACAGTCATGCCTTAATGATATAAGTTTCCAGGCTCTCATGGCAGGTGTTGTTCAAATGATAGACTTTTGGGAGTCATTAACTTTAGTTACAGGCTACATGTTCCTCCAGTATAATGCATGTGTTTTTGCTTATTTCTTTACTGCATACCTGTGCTCAGTTGCTAAGATAATATACTGCCACCTAAAAAAGAAAACTTGTTCACAAAATAGAGATGCTCTGTTTTTGCCAGAATAAGAAATTTCCTGATTCATGCACAATTTGTACAAACAAAAACTGTGGCCTCAGAGCCTATTGTTTACTGTACCTTGGTGAACAACTGCTCACAGATGTGTAAGCATTGTTGAAAATCAAGCTTCTCTTGCCTAAGGCATCTATATTTGGTGTCTGACATATCTTGTTCCTATAAGTTCCCATTTCAAATCCTCCATCATCAGCTGGCACAAAAACATATGAAAGTATACACTTAAAAGTACAGACATATGAGTACTCATCAAGTTTAAACTATGAATAAATTTCACAAAGTTCACAGTGTATGAAATAATATGTACGTTCAGGCTTTCTTCTAGCAGTTCACCATGGTGCACCAGACCAGAACCATTCTTTCATAGAATGTCAAATAAGGATAAACGTGTAATTTAAGTTTCAGTTGTTAATTTGAGATACTATAAATCAAAAATACTTGTAAGGTCTGCCTTCTCCCTTTTCCCTGTCACATCTAAGTAATGGAACATTCTACAAATGAACACTGCATATGTTCAGTACAACAGAGTGATATGGAAAAAAAAAAATGTAATTTCAATTTATCAAAGGCAAAGACAAAATTTATACATGATTAATTTTCCTTGTCTATCTATTAACCCCTCCACCATCAATGCAACTTGCTGCAGTCAAGTATAATTCAGTAGTTGAAGAATAATGTTTCAGCAATGAGTCAAACTCAAAATGATGATAGATTAAGATATGTATAAGGTGAACCAGGATAAGTGGAACCGCTATTTTTAAGAGTTGAAATTTAATATGTGATTACTCACTGAATTTAGGTTCTATTTTGTTGAAATTTCATATAGTCAACTACCAACTCAGTATCTGGGGTACAAATATAAGAAGAACACAGTTTATGGTTGTGACTCAGGAACACAAAACATATTATGTGGGCTCTATGTTACACTTACCCAGTGGTTTCAGGGAAGTGGAACCTACGGCTACTTCCTACCACACAAATTACGTAAATATTAATGGGGTAAGTGAAAATGGAAGAATGCAACATAATTTAAAATCCTACATATCAAAGACAGCATGTTATTTGTTCATTACAGAAGAAAGAGATGCAGTCAATTTGTCGGTGTCCTGATTGCAAAGCAGACTTGTGCAAGAAATTCTGTTTCAAACTGTTTCACACTTAAGCTGACCTCTAAAACTTACTCTTGACACATAAGGCCATAGTACACTACTGCTGTAAGCCTAATTGTAACATTCCTCTGGCACATCTTTTCGCGAAAGTGTTGTGACGGTAGTGGAATGTAGTTGGTGGTTTATATTTTCATTCAGAGACTCAAAGTGCTATTGTATCGTAGAAAGAATATGGCTAAAAGAGTGTATTTATTCTCATGATGATGTAGTGTTACAGTCTTGTTAAAAACATATGTCTCCAGTAACATAACTCTTAAATCACACTATAGATGACACCAAACTGTAACTTTTGTGCAAGCAGAGAGAATTCAAAGCTTATGGCAAAATCACACAAAATTATGACATCAAATCTGCGATATAAAAAAGGTACAACATTAACATGGTACTGGTTAAGTAAGACTGCAGTTTAAAGTGCTACGTTTTACAGTTCTCAAGTTATGTAACATTTTCTATATGTAATGACAGATAAGCTGGGAAGCCATATTTAAATATTAAACACCACCTGGGGAGAAGACTAAGCACCATTTATGTCAGTGCTTGGGGTTTTAATTGTTCAGAATCACCACTCTCTTCATTTTTCTTGGTTGTTTTCTTTTTTATTGTCTGTTTCTGTCTTTCACATTTTGACTCACAGCTTCCTTCATTTGTTCACTTACCTCTCCTAACGCTATCACTTCTGCCCCTCCACAAATCTGCTTCCTTACAGTTTTTACATGGGGCATTTGTTTTACTTGCTCTAACAGCAGTTCCTCAAATGTTTTATTTTGATGGATGGGAAACAATTTCATCTGCAAGAAACCTCAACAGCAGAGATGTTGCAGCTCCTTCTGCATGAGATGTTGATTGCAATGTTGCAGCTCCTTCTGCATGAGATGTTGCCAGCAATGTTACAGCTTCTTGGCTTGGCTTGAAACTTGACCATCTTCTATGATTGCTTCTGGTTCAAACTGCTCCTTCAAAACAACACTGTCAAAAAAGGGGAAAATTCTGGCTTTTTGGAATCCATTTTGAATAATATTTGAACTGATATTTTTCAAGATCTTCAATATTATGGATGAAAACGTTGATTTTGGTAACTTTCTTGCATACATTCTATGCTGCCATTTTGTTATTTCTTCATCCTGCTTTAGCTTTAAAGGCCTAACAACAGTAAGATACACTGGCTGGAGAACATGGCTGGTGTGTGGTGGCAATTTCAAAATTACAACATTTTCTTTTCTTGCATTTTCAGTAAGTCCCACATCAATGTGAGAAGTGTGACCACCACAGATCAATACAGCTGGCCTTTCAGGGTAAAAGTTTCCTATGAAGCTTTTTGTAAAGTAGTTACTAAAGGTTTCTGCTTCCATCCAGCCATTTTTGGTTGCAAAATGTCATTTCAGGATATTCTTCCCCAGCTTGTGCCATCCAGGAGTCCCACACATTTTTAAGTTTGAATACAAAAAATGGTGGTAATTTTTCACTGGCTGCATTTGCTGCCATGAAAACAGTTACGTTTTCTTTACCCGGTCCACTGGTAGCTCAAAGGGAAGCAGTACCTCTCTCTCCAGCAACCCTAATTCTGCTGGGATCCAAACAAAAACTAGTTTCATCTAGGTTCCATATTTGCCTTGGAGAAATGTTATTTGTCACTTCCCTCAATATCTCAAAATATTCAGAAATTATGAGTGGGTCAAGACTTTTTTCGGCATGCTTCAACGTTAAGTGGCTTTTTCAGACTTAGCGTATGCATTCTTTTAAAGCGGATGAAAAAATTATCACCAGGAACTCGTCCTCTGAATGATGTGGGTATTTTCATTGACATGCCAGCCTATCGTCTCCAGAACTTCTTTTTTGGCGAGACTGAAGACCCATATCTCCATCAACTTAAGACACTCTGCAATTTTTTTCTCTTCATGGAAGGGGACAGCAGTTTGTTGACCCAACGTTTGGCTTTTTACCCCTCTCGATCCCTTCACATGTTTAAATAATGTAGCTTTAGGTATTTTATAAAGCTTTGCAATCCTATATATTGTCATCTGACCACTTTTCACAATCTCCATGGCTATGTTTAAGTCCTCTTTCGAATAGGAAGGGGGTAACATTTTGCCTTTGTATGTATGCACCATATCTGCAAGATATGCTGTGATAAAAAAAACATTGCCAATAAGAACAAAGTTGATGATAAAGATTAGATTTGTGACTGCTGTAAGTTTGGAGTAATTGTAACCTATGCAAAGTTACACTTACCCCAGGTGACCATTTTGTTGAGGAAAGTGTAACCCACAAAGCTTTCAGGTATAAGAAAAATATTTTTTGTATAACACTTATTAATATATCTTAAAGGAATAATTAGTAAATACTCGTACTTACTGCAAATAAATCTAGGCCCACAGTGAAATACTGAATTATGTAACAGGAAATCCACAGACTACCCTTGGTTGAACAATGAGGAAAAACTACGCAGTTTCACACCACCACACATCCACTATTCAAATGCCCTCAGAGCGGTTCCACTGCTATATAAGCATGTTCTAGAATATAGTAGAGTAAAAATCCTGTAGGCAGCGCCATGTAACAAGCAGTGTCACACAAGGTACAAGGCATAGGTTACACTCGCCCTGGATTTACACTGACCCCGGTTCACCTTAAATGTATATATTGAAATACATAAATATGTAATGTATACATTAAAAGTATTCATACAGATATTTACTGTTTTTAATTAATATTGCTGATTCAGTTGCCAGGGAATAAAGAAATTTGTTTTGCCTGGTCAAAATGTGTATAAGTAGTGGTGTCTCCACTCTGCCATTATATTTCTACTTCCAACACACATGTCATAAGCCCTGGACAACTTTCTTTATTCTGTCATGAGTGAATGAGCATACTAATTAAGAACAGTAGATACTTGCCACAAAATTTTAATGTATACATTTACATGCATTCTTAATGAATACACATTTATTTTATTACCAATACAATGTTTTGTTATACTGTGTAAGGACAGAAGCATATGTGTAGCTAATGATCATATATACATAAGTTAAAAACACTCAGTCTGGGCAACAATGAGAGGTACCTTGAAACCTTGCACTGGGCATTGCCGTGTAACATCCATAATATCGATATGATTACATGCAAGCATATCTTACATACACTACTACAAAAATTAATTGTAACTCCTTGATAATGTTTTTCTATTAACCAAAACATGCTGAAGTTAAAAATGTAACGTAGGCTACCAAGTACATTTTACCTGTTGACAGTGCATTATGCTGGTTAAATTGTATATATTTGAACTATATAAAGAAGAAACTGGATACATTGGAAGGTTTGGGCAAGCACAATAAGAATAAATAAATTTGTACATTACGACGTTCAGGAAGTCTGGTCTCAAGAAAAGCATCCCCTCCCGTGGTGTCCATAGTTCAGAATACACAGGCTACTAGTGCTGACTCTGATGCATGTATGCGACACTTAAATATCATTATTCCTCAGTAATACTAAAAAATGTTATTAACAGTTGTGTTATCGAAAACAACAAATTTTATAAAAATTGTGTCCCAAATATCATACATCTGTGACATACACTCTCTAACGGAATAGGGTTGCCACGGCTATCACCGTCCCTTTTTCTGGCCTAGAACCGCTTTTAAAATTTGTAAACAGTTCCCACATTCACGAAACCTAAGGGAATCCCAACCTAGATGCACCTCTATAAATTATCTGACGGAAGTGATGCCAGTGTTTTAATTATACCTAACTCACTTTACATCCTCACCGATAATCAGAAGAACGTTTCTTTGTTGGGTTTGTAGGCGCCTGCAGTAACTTGCCGTCAGTAAAGTGTATGTGAAAATAACCACACAAAAATGCGTTAAAATCTTCATCTTTGTTAACCCTCAACTCTTACTACCGCACTCCATATATACTCGACCTACCGACAGTTAAACACACTGGCCACAGATTATAAAGCAGCAGGCTCAATTTATAATCATACCTCGTCACCAATGCAGTCCAATGACGTACTTTGGCCAATGAAAATGGTGCAAACTATGACGTATTTGTTTTGCAAGCAAATGATTCGACGCCTGTAACCACAGATTAATACTAGTGGTGACAGCCACTAGTATTAATCTGTGCCCGTAACCCCATGCCGAAAGTGGTACTAACATGTCAAAACCCAACCGGTAAAAAATAAGTAAAAATGCCGACTACTACTGCAACTTTTCGTGCTAATTCGTATTAATCAACTACAATCACATATTTACGTCGTTTATTGACATAGGCACTTTGATGCAAACTACTGTATCATAAAACCGCGACGAGATAACTGAAGAGCAAGCATATGTGCAACAGGTGGCGGGCACTTGTAAATGCGGAAATGAACGTCCGGGTTCCATAAAATGAGGGGAATTTCTTGACTAGCTGAGAACCTGTTAACTTCTCAAAAGGACTCGGCTCGATGGAGTAAGCAAGTAAGTAAGCATGTGTGAATGCAACAATAAGAAGCAATGAGTATAACAGTGAAAAATATGAAAATTTTGACAGAAGATAACACAAAACACAACACTGATGATGATGCAATATTCAACACGGAAACCACACATCAATATATGGGACAGGAATGTACAAGGTCTGTAAATAAAGTAATGAGACTGATTAAATATAACTCTGTACTTACTTTTAAACTACAAATCGAGTTTGTCCCCTTCAAAATAGTTCCCTTGGGAGGCTACACACCTCGGGAGACGTTGTTCCCAATCTTCGTAGCAACGCTGGTAGTCGCTAACCGGAA
>JGI20166J26741_11439807_pt1 | contig 13669 bp, 7 predicted proteins | sample TergutCu122P5_FD_26741 | JGI IMG/M metagenome (IMG submission 26741)
GAACGTTTCCATCAAGACATTTCTTCAATGGAGAAGAGATATCAAGGGAAATGGAACTGGGCTATGCTCGCCGACTACTGCTGGACTTTGGCAAGGGATGCCTCTACCATGGAATACGAGCGACAGGCAAAACGGAAAAAAAAAAATTGTTTGTGTTAAATAATGAACTTACATGAAAAAGAATGTGCAGATGTTTAATTTACATTGTAAATATTACCCTGATCACAAGAAGTCTACTAAACACATTCTTTTCTACTGAATAGTATTTAGTTTTTTATTTAATCCACCGTTCCGTAAACTATTTCAACCTATTTCGTAATATATCATAGTGGTAGCATAATTTCAAAACTATACCCAAGTAATTTTTTATGTCCCTTTTCTAACTTCATAGATGCAAACAAATAAATTAATAACATATTCATCACAGATACAAAATAATTTTTGAAATTTGTTGTCCAGTGTTATCGAACAGGCAAGAAATAGTGTCAGTACTTGAAGGGAGCTTAAACACTGTGCACTATTCACATATGATAGCGTTACAATCTGCGATTATAGCAATCTTATTACAGTCTAAAACACAACAATATCAACCACAAAATTAGAAATATATTAAATTTTAGGCGACATGTTTCGGCCGCAGTGGGCCATCATCAGGCCAAACTAGAACAAAGTCTTGGTATACTAAATGTGAAGACTCTATGGGATCCTATATAGTTTATATTATTAATCACACTGAATGTCATAAATAGGTTGATGTATTAAAATAGAGAGGTCAACAGTCAAATTTTAAAATCAATATATAAAATAGACGATAAAGATTACTAAGTTAAAAGTTCATATCATGAAAGCATCGTGGTTGAATTATCTACATAAAAGTATCTATATAAGTCTGGTTCTAGCCAGAATCCCACGGCACAAAGTAATGTCAAGATCACGAGTATACACACGCTGTTGTGTAGGTTCCAGGGTCACTACGATGTTATGAAGGTCAACTTCATGGTTGACTGCGATTAGCTGATGATGTGATTTTACCCAGTTTCAAATCAGAACTCACAAACTGAAGACGACACGATAACACGTTTACGATGGCCATACGATGTGAAGGCGACTCGGCATGCTGTCTCATCTAACGTTCAGTCGTAAACAAATCGTCACAGATGCATGATCTGTGCCACCGAAGTCGGAAGTGTCACGGGTTGTACAGTGACGTGTTAGGTTACGTAAGGATGTCTGAGGAAGCAATTTGTGAACTTGTGGGGCTTGCTGGGGAACAATCCATTATTTATGGCTGTAAAAGTCTTGGTTATACAAGAAAGTACAAAAATGATCTAGTGTGGGGAAAACATCGGGGAAGTATTAGATTGATCATTAAATGTACTACTGCATATTTTCTTGCATAAATAATTCAGACACTTAAACGAAAAAATGCACTATCTAATATACATCAATCAGGATTTCCCACAGAGAGTGGATTTTGCTGGTTGATTTATTAATTGCAGGGAAGAAAATTTATTGCGTTAAATACTCTAATTGCTCTAAAAATGTAATGTAGGCATTACTCTGATTGGTTTTGAAGTACTCTTTCTGTTACAATTAATGGCATGTTCGCACTGACGCAGTGTATCTTGTCTGAGTAGAACTTGCCCAGCGTGCGAGGCCCTTATCGTGTCGTAGGCATCGCATCTCTATCGGACCGAAATCATATCGCAAGTGGCGTCAGGCTAACCATGTTTTCAGAGTTTAAAAACTGATCATGAAAAACGAAACAGCACGTTTGTTGAAACTATCTACCAGACTACACGGCATCAGAAAGTAGAAGTTCAAAATCTTGAGTGACTTGTAAAACCTTAATTTATGGTGACAGGTAACACGACGGATGTGTCAGTGTGTACAGACGATGGATAATCTCACCCCTTCGGAAGCTGTCACGTCTACCTCACTCACTACAAATTTTACCTTGAGCTTCGATAAGGAATAGGCGGCCGAGGATGACTAAAATGGGTGATGACCCAGTTTGGTGGCTGTGCAAGGGACTGACAACTCCCCACCTCAAAATAACCAGGACTTTACAGGATATAACACTAGGCCTTAGACTAGGAACTGCTGTATAAGAGGGGGCTGGAGAAAGACGTATAAAATGCAGTTTCATGTTTTTACTGCTGGCCAAATATAACGGTTACGAAGTCAAGGGGAATAGTGGGAGGCACTGACACAAGAAAAAGGCATAAAAACAGTAAGAGTAAAAGGCAAATTAGGTAAAATAAATACAGATTAAAAGATATTAAAATTGATCTTAACGAAGGATGATTACGTGTGGACCGGATTTATCTGACACAGGATTAGACAGGGGGCTGGTCTTGTAAACATGGTGATAACTAAACGGTTTCCAAACGATGCAGGATTTCTTGACTAGATGTTGAACTACGAGCTTCTCACACTCATTCTATTCAACGAAGTTAAGTGCGAGTGAGCGAATCATTAAACATGACCGTAATTCCTAAGACTTCGTTCCTTTAATTCCTTTTATCTGTCTCTAGTTTCCTGAGAAAGTGTATCAGCGTCTGATCTTCACACCGTCTGCCCTTCGCCTTTTACAATTGACAGGAAACGACGTAGCAGTTTCTTTCAAACCTTCGCCATTTTTAATGGCATATATTTCTCCCGTCATGGATTTTGTTGCCATTATTCATTCCTTTTCTACAAAGTGTCTCTTTTGCTGAATCTAATGAACTTTAGAATGGACGTGAAGAGGAAGTTCGTCACTACGATATTAAACTTTAAGTACAGATTCAGGTCGAAGTCCCAAACGGGTGTGTAGGTCAGGAAAATATCAAAATTTCTATCACAGAGGTCGTTGTTAGTTACTACTGACAATACCACAAAACATGTTTTGAAAATACTGCCTTTATTAGCAGATCAAATAAAGCAGATTAAATTAAATTATTATAATCGAGGGTATTCCATTGTGTTTGGATTCTGAAAGTATAACAAACAACCGTCAAAACACAACAGTGATAAATATTAGTATTTTATTGTAGCAACATATTTCTGTCTCATTAGACCATCTTTAGACTAACGTTTAGAGATATAGGTACATTCAGTGCATATAATGTACTGTGGGATCCCTTATTACCTACATGGTGTAAATAAATATAGTTTAAAACCATAAGTAAACGACAAAACACCTTGTAAGTAATATCGGATCCCATAGTATATGATATGCACTGATTGTATCTCATATCTATAAATGCTGGCCTGAAAATGGTCGAATAAGACTGAAACATGTTACCACAATAAAATACTAATATTTCTATACTGTTGTGTTTTCACGGTAACTTTAAACATTTTGTTTTACTTTTAGTTTAAATGAATAGTATGATCAACAAGGTGCACTTGTTTCACGAGATGCCTCTTTACAATCCAACATGTTTCGGCACAAAACCCAACCTCAAGCATCGCTGAAGATTCTCAAGACCATTATTTGTACAACCAAATATAGAAATAAGTAAAAGAAACAAAATATAACGTACGTTGATAAAATTACAGAATGTACAGTAGTTGAAATACCACTCATAACAAAGAAAATATAATAATATACGTGTTTATAACTTGAATTAACTGAACGTAACGTCCCAGATGAATAAGTCGGGACATGTGAATAAACATCTCATGAAGGAAACAACTGTACCTTGTTTGGTATATCCCATTACTTCATTTAACAGGCGTACATGTTGAACAGGTTAAATTGTATCTGTTGCAGAATCCAAACGTAATGAACGGAGATAATCCATACATTAAAAACACGGGACTAGCAGAATGATCATGAATACAAGAACAAACGAATTCACAAGCTCAAGTAAATACAAGAAAAATAGTGGAGGCTTGTACATAGGGGCTTAATGCACGTGATTAATTTGCCAGCCTAAGAGAAAGGTGCGAAGATGATCAGTATATTTTAAGTCTCCAATGCAAGCCCCGATGCCCCGAATGCACTTTTAAATTTCTCACCTGTCACCGACCTCCGAGCACCGTACGGTTGTGAATGCATCTTAAGAGTAATTCAGATTTAAAACGCCTCAATCCTTGGCCGTAGTTGCTTTTGAAACTCCAACATCATTGAAGGGTTAACAGCTGGAAGACGTTCGGTCAGCTCCCACAAGCACAGCACGAGTAATTCCACAAATTCTCCAGATTCAGGTACAGGTAACGTTAGCGATCCTAGGCTGATGTCACAAGCCGGGAGATTGCGCGTAGTAGTGTGTCCGTATGTCAGTGAGTTTTGGCAGTCGGATCGGTGGAGATGCCAGTATTCGTCTGCAGTTACGTGACTGAGGTAGGTGGGTGGTAAGGCTTACGAGACTCGCGCTGTAGAACGTCATGCAATTTGACGGGGACTTTGTGGATAAAATCGTTCTTTACACGACAGTAATACTATTAACACTATTAAGCATACTGCACTACGGCTGTGCCAGTAATAAAAGGGTAAAAATAAATCTCGTTCTATAAATTGCCACCAAGCAACAGACAGGGAGTAGAGGTATACCTCTACTCCTTCTTTAACCTCGGCGCTAGATGGAGGTAGGTGACTAACGCCACGCCCCGGCCCCTTTAACCCTGGAGATGACCCGCTGCACATTGTATAGGAGGCTGTTTGGGCTCCAGGGCCAGACTTAACGGCAGCGGAAAGTTCGTCTGTAAGAAGTTTCGATCTCCGGACCGTCCAGCCCGTAGCGTGTCGCTACACAGACTACGCAATCCCGGCCCAAGTGTTAGTAACACCTGTATTTGTTTAGAGTTTAAAACTACCATTCAAACTTTACAGAAAGAAATTACAATTCAGGTAACTACAAAATTCCAAACATGCCTCAGACCAGCGGTTTCCATAGTGTGTTCCACGGATCCCAAGGGACCCGCGAACAGTTCCCAGGGGATCCGTGGATAAATTTCTGTAATAACTACTTTGAAGTTTATTTATTATTTAATTAAAAATAATGTTTTGTTAAAAATAATTGCGAAACTTCTTTAAATGACGCTAAGTTTATTTCCTATGACCGTTAGAACATCTAATTAAGAAACCCTCCATACTCATGAAGCGAGTGACAATTTAATCAAGGTCACATCAGGCAATGCGCTCTTACGTATGTTACCGGTAATTATTCGTAATTCTGATTACGAAGTGAGTTGCACTATTACACCTGCTACAGATTTCAGTGAACTCTAGCTGTGACACCCACCACCACGGATACCAGTTCAGTTTAGTCGCAGTTCATACACCGTTAACGTATTTACAAGGGCAGTGAAGTAGTTATTTTTATTAGCTGCAGTAGAGTCAGTGAAGCCGGTCCCAGTGGCCGCGCGTCTGAAGTGTAGGTCTGCGGCCGCTTGCCTGCTGAGATTGTGGGTTCGAATCCCACCGGGGGTACGGATTTCTGTCTTGTGAGTGTTGTGGGTAGTTAGGTAGAGGTCACTGTGACAAGCTAATCACTCGTCCAGAGGAGTCCTACCGACTGTGGTGTGTCATCGTGTGTGATCTAGAAACCTCGTGAATGAGGAGGCCCTGGCCCACTAGGGGGCTTTTGCGGTAAAATATATAGAAAAGAATGCCAGGAAATAAAAAGTGCAGTAGCACTAATGCTAATTGGTTTTTAATTTGTTATTTATTTAGTTTAAGTAAAGAATCAAGTATAACTAAAGTAAGCACAGGTGTAACCGACGCTGTTAAGGTGAATCTCAGCATTGTACTCCGCCTGTCAGTATCGTCAGTTCTAGAACTGCTAATAGTAGCACAAAACGGAAGTAGGCTTACGATGATTCATATTTGTCTGTGGGATTTACGTATAAAGGTGATGAAATTGCCCCCGATGTCCTATTCTTCTTGTGCCACAAAGTGTTACCAAACAGTTCCACGTCACCTGCCAAACTTCGTAGACATGATACTAATCACCCTGCATATAAACACAAAACCAGTGTTTTCAAACGTAAGCTTGAGGAATTAACAAACTCTCAGAACTTTAAGGTGGTAAGTTCAAAACTGGTGACGAAAACGCTACCGAGGCCTCCTACAGGGTGAGTTACCGCACTGCACTTGAATGAGAAGCCCATACGTTTGCAGATACCCTAATTATACGACGTGCGGTGAAAATAGCAACTTGTGTGCTTGGTGAACAGTCGAAAAAGAAAGAAGAAAGAGTTAATTTGTCTAATAATACTGTCAAACGTCGCATCAAGTTTTGTCAGCAAATACAGCAAAGCAATTGATGTCGCGACTTGAATCCAGGTTTGCTTCTTCGTCGACACTTGAAGAATGAAACACGTGTACTTTTATTTGCACTTTATTTGCCCCAGAACAAAATACAAGAATATTTACTGTCTAAATGAGAAGGGCTCAAACTTCTTCCTCTTCCCACAAACTGTCCTAAGCTGCATTTTCAAGGTATGCTGCGACAAAATCTAAATATCGTTACAGACTGGATGTCGCGCCCGACATGAGAATTCAGCTGTCTAAAACCACTTCCAAAATTAAACGGCTTTGTGAGACGAATAAACAAAACCAATCTTCACACCAGTAGTCTGTGAGGTAAGACTGAATGTATAAGCAAATGGCGAGAGTTTATTGTTCAGTTATTTTTATGTCAGTGCGATGAAGACAGATAGTGAACATAACTCTTGTATAATCGGTTCTGAGATATATATTTTTAATTTTAGATACCTATCATCCGGCACTCTATATTGACGTGAGCAAGGATGTGAAAATCCATGGTTATTTTCAAAGCAAAAGGGTTCCGCGAGCAAAAAAAAAAAGTTTCGGAAACTGCCTTAGACAATTTCAGACATTTAATAATAATGGTTACTGTAAGAAACGCTATATTGCTGTCCTGGAATAAAATTCATCAGCCTTGAATTAATGTGGTTAAACTCTCTGTATTCTACAAGATGATGAAACAAACAAAAGCATAAAATATACTCTTAAAAGTTTATATGTGTTTATTGTTGTCATCGCCATATCGAGTTCAGTTTAATGAATGGCCATAGTTTATTTAAAATTCCCTATGTTCTCTTCTTACGAAGATGCACTGAGGTGAATTAGCCAACCGAACCTTGTACAAACTCTCCAACTTGCAACCTATAAAAGAGCTATAAACAGCAACACTTCACGTCATCAGGCTGCAAATAAACAACTTTTATGAACCAACCATGACAAATAAGTCGTTAAAATCGTCTTCGTAATTGACGCAATTCTGATCAAGTACAAACAGACTGCAACAGTGCTAACACTGATACAATGCTAACAGTCTAGTGAAAGGCTGGAGAAACTTTTTGAGAGCGCGTGCCCAAACTGTCCGTAAATTTCGAAGAAATTCATAAGCATGCCGATGGGAATTTTGAAGAAAAAATAAGTTTTGGAGTCTTCCATAATAATAATTATTATTACTATTATAATAATTATAATTAATAATATAATACATAACAATAATTATTATTATTTACTGCATTATTACCGTAAATGCATATTATAATTATATAATTAATGAGTAACAGAATTATTATATTTCTAACAAGGGCCTCCGCGGGGAATGTAACAAGGAAGAACATGTGGAAGTGACTTGGGCTGCTACTACTTTCTGTTTAAAAAGAAGATTTCAAACATTTTGTCCAATATCACGTATTCGCCCAGTCATCGCCAGCCCTGCACCCCAATGATACATATCCAGTCAACACATCGCACTTCTCCCAATTTCCGTAAACATGTTTCACTCGCAGTATCATTTGGTAGCAACGGAGATACTTATACAGTCTCTGCGCAGTCAGAAATGTGTGTGTATACATATGCACGTAATCTTCACAATATAGAGAAGCTGGTCGAGCAAAAGAAATACAAAATTGAGACAGCAGTGAAATGCCGTGTACCAAGGAAATCTTTCCACGTGCCATTTTCGGCACGTGTGCCATAGATTCTTCAGCCCTGGTGAAGCGGAAAGTATTCAGACTGCCTGTTGACAGGTATTGAACTGAGCGCAACTGAGAGACAAGGCAGAGTAGGCTGCGGGAAGGACGACCATTACACCAGGTTCCGGAACCCACACAGTGTAAAGACGCTCTTTCCCTACGATTAAAGTGACTGACTTACAACGTACGCCATCAAATGCTGAGGTTAAGAACGCGTGCGGCTGTACCTCCAACCTCTCATACAACTTCAGGGCACGCAGAACAATAATTTTAAATTTACGGTCAAAATTTAGGCTATGCGAACACGTCCTGTATTATGCTGTTCATCTGCTCTTGGAATTGCTTGAGAGATTAATAGCTCAACGTCCGGCGAAGTTATTTCTGTCAGCAATAACTTCGCTGCCTGATACGCAGTTGTGACTCAATGACAATGATCAGTTATTAGACTCTCGTGGGAGAAAAAAAATATCCACAACTCAAGCCAGAACAGTCCTAGTATTGTGACGTCACAAGATTTAGTCCCAGAACATAATACTTCGGAATCGCTAGAAATCAATTAATTTGCTAACAGGATTTACGAGCTTCAGAGGCTAAAGGTGGTTTTGGGACAATCAAAACGCGCAGCATTACTCAAATTGTAATTCGTAATGTGTTTATAGAAGTAAAAAGAAAAACGCAGATTTTATTTTCGGTATTTATGGCGTATTTAACGGCGCTGTAAATCCCTTAGACTGTATAACGTCTAAATACAGGATTAGTGAATGATGAATAACAAAGTGAGCGCAGGGAAGATGTGTCCATGTTAGAAGTTCATCAAAATCATGCGACAGGTTTTTAGCCAACTCCAATGTTCTCCAGATCGCGATCTAGTGCTTTTTCTTTCAGACTCCAGTCTCTTCTTTTCCTTAAGATTGACCAGCAGCTGTTTACTTCTTCCTCCCGGCCCCTCTATCATTCCTTAAATAATGTTTTTTAGAAGGCAGTTCCTACGCAACATGTAACCCACCCAGTTAGCCTTACTCCTTTTTATTGCATGTGCGACGTCCCTTTCATATTTTACTGCATGTAGAATACCCCGAAATTCGATGGAGGAACTGAGGGAGACCACGAAAAATCTTGATTCGTTAGGAGGGTTCCTGAACCAAAATTATAAATTGGGATCCCCCACATACCAATCAAGGGCGCTAGCCCGTCTACTACCACTACTACTACTACTACTACTACTACTACTACTACTACTAATAATAATAATAATAATAAAAATAAATAATAATAATAATAATAATAACAAAACAGTATAAAACCTCGTTCCTCATAATTAAATCCTGCTGTATAGAATCCAGAATCAACACACATTTTCGTAACTCTGATACATAACACAATTCTCCCGGCTCCAATTTCCCTGCCTGTCTGCCATCCGGTTACTAAGCAACCACACACATTTCCGTGCCTGTCCAGCAATGTATTGTTTCGGCTCGCATGCACCATGCCTGACCAAGACTGCAAATAACACAAAGATGTCTGAAACATAATATCGCTTTATTTTTACTGCTGGAATCTAACAACTAAACAGTGTCCGTTTCTTGCTGTATCAGCAGTTATCAGAATATTGCCTGCTTAATTACACACCAAAGACACATAGTTTTATCAGATTTCAATGTTAGTATAAAGCAGACCTTCGCTCACCGCGGATGTCTAATAGCCACGCCACTGCGCTTTTACCAGCAGCAGTATTTGATTCATTTTATACACAAATTTAATTTCTGTACACATCGCATAGTCGTTGGTTTCCACAACGAGAGATCATCTTTCGCCTCAGGCAGATCTGTAATTCCCTCCGAAATCGTTTGGTGGTTTCTTCATTGTAAACACAATGTGGCTTTTGTAACGAGATACATAATTTAATTACACACTCGTAGTCCCACTTCAGAAGCAGATCAAATTTAGGCAAGAATTTCTCCTCACATAAAGTTACTTCATTTTCTACAAGATAACAAAAATATTAGCATAGCCAAATAACTGTTACTTAGTGCAGTATAACTGCACACTAAGGACGACACATTCAACGGCGTAGAAATGCTAATGTTATTCAAGAAATAAGTGACAAAATGTGGAAAAAAAGATGTGCAATTTTGAATAAGTTTATTATAGTATTACAGTCTTTACCCCGATCGGACAATGGTCTATAACGCAAGCCGCGGAGCCCAGTTCCCGTCTACCGTCCTACTTCAGTAAAGATCATTTTAATATTATCTCATCTAAGCCGAGTCCACCCAAGCGGCCTCGTACCTTCCGGTTTCCAAACCAAAACTCTGTGCATTTCTCTTATCTCTTATGACACATGGTTTACCCATATCATTCTCCTTGATTTGTTCAAAACTTTGCACTCAGCACCCTGTACCTAAACACCCTGTATTTCTACATTTGCATCCCTTGTTGTGCTTACATTACATCAACAGTTGCAGACAGATGATTACATGTCCCGGAACAACTGCACCATCACCAGATCGTGCAATACATGTTAAATGAGCTTTGCCATGCACTAATAACACAAGTTTGTTCAATCGTTTGTACACATTAGTAAGTAATTAATATCATTCATAAAATTAAGTTTCAAATAAAGTATGGCCATGCATAGTATGTCGACAAATTAAAAGAAAATAAATACAGAATCACCATATGTTATTAAAATTTGTGTTTATGCTTTTAATGGTTCATTATAAACTGTATTGTTTATGACAAACATAAATCAGTGCTTGTGAAAAGCTTCCTATCCGCAGGGTGTGTAATGACATAACAATGATGTAATTGCACCTAAGTAAGCAATTATCCATTACGATTATATAACAAAAACATAACGTACATAGACGTTAAAAATCAACAACAGAGTTTCTGGTTTCAGTCATACACAACAGTATACTATTTTATCTTATCTTGATGACGACATGTTTCGGTCAGTTGACCATCACCCGGTCACCTTTACGAAACGCTGAATAAGGTACATGCGGTACAAATTACATTCACCTAATATGGGATCCCATAAGACTTACGAGTCACAAGTTACAACGCAACTCGAACACACGTATACGACAAGCCTTCCAATACAACGAGAAGACTAATAGTTACTACCTTGGTTCAAAAAAACTACGGTTTACACCGATGTGAATAAGACATCCATCGACACAAATATAATAACGGAGCCGAAACTAAGAAATATCTAAATTTATTATCCGGAACACAGTGTGTAAGAAAAAAGTCACAAACCTTGGCTGTACATCACGTGCAATAACTTGTGACACAAGAAGTATAGACGTATATTTTGATAACAAAACATTATCCAACATCATAGAAAAGTTTCCAAATGAATAAAGTATATTAAGTTTAATTTCTTTTCAGCTTCCAACAATTTGCTTTGATATATCAAGGGCTAAAAAACCGTTCATCTTATAGTTTTTAAAATACATTTTAATACAATTGTAAGTCTAGCAGACTAGCAGGTGGAAGGATGTGCGCGTCCTTCCACCTGCTAGACTGCTTATATAAATGTATGAAAAACATAACATACAAAATTGCATGAATAAATTGTCTTGTTTATGATTAAAACATGATGTCCTAAACACGTAGAAGAAGCAAAGAATTGAATAAAACATTAATCTGAAAATTGCGCATTTGTTGGTTTAAATTACGGAACTTCTTACCTAGTTTTGGGAAAGTAAGACAAATAGTTCAAAACCTCAAGGGCATAAGGATATTCCGGGTTGACAGCAGCAACAGGTTAGGTTCTAGAAAAGGGTCTATACACAGCTACTTAGTACAGTGCGTTTCACACAGAACAGCGTCACTTCATAATGGCCTGTCAAGAAACGTCACTAGCTAAAAATATCGAATTCGAAGTTGGAAACATCTTTCATGAAGAGCGGAATAACACAACTAAATAAAATTTCATACGCATCCGTTTAATTAAAATCGTTAGAGCCATTTATTTTTAACACAAAAAATACCGAAAGTGGTCAACATATCTCTGTGCCACCAAGGCTAGCAGCGGTGGGTTTCAGAGATTCACCGCTCTGCGGCAGGTGGCCATATTTGTATCAAAAAACACAGTAAAATTTTCAAAAAATTTGTACTTTTTCCCAAGCCTATTGTACATCCCATCCAAAACTTTTCCTTTAATTGGACCATCTATAGGCTCCAGGTAAGGTTGAGGCTTGCAAGTTAGTTGCCAATTTTCATTAAGTGGCAGGCAGTTACGTGTCTTGTTTAAATACGCTTTCAATTGGTAACATTATGAAGGAGTACGGAGGACCGATTGAATAATACCGACAAGGAAAACACCAAGCACTCCGAAAAAAACCAATCCCAGTACCATTCTGTTCGTCACAAATCCCACATGAATTGTTCTCTGCTGTGAGGGATCGGCGACTGCCTTGAGTGATGGCACGGCCCTTGTCAGAATTTTTGGTAGTTATGAAGAGAACCAGACGATGGCAAAAATGAACGACTGTGAGCAGTATCTGTGCTTCAGTTGGTCCAAAGGTCACGAATTTTACCGAAATAATGACAAAACCTGTGGAAAATCAGTGAAGTTCTGACTAAAATATCCCTAAACGTGCATAATGCGTAATAGTTTTCTAACATAAGGTTACATATAAAACCATCGTTTGAAATATGATTTTTTAATTTCTTTCTTTCTAGTTGCAACGGGCCTTACACTAGATTTAGTCGTATTTGGTTAAGATTACGAATTACTAAGATTCTGAAGCTCTAAGTCTTCCAGGATGTTATGCTGTGCCTATGGACATGCATGAAGCTACCTGTTATGAAAATGTCTCCAATAACCTCTCACTTCCTCTCTCCTGGTTTAAAACATTTTACTCAGCTCCCCGCTTTCAAAACCTTGGGGGCTCAGTTCTTTCCGTCATATTGTGGCTGTAAAACTAAATAAGAACTCCATTCTCTTCGTAGTGTATATTTTGATACAAGCCAGAGAGATAAACAGGGGCTGTCGCTATTAACTGTACGTGTATATGCTCTTTTAGACATGAAATGCCTGAATTACCATACTCGAAGAATAAGAACAAGTATTGTAGCTATATATCTACAATTATCACTGAAGAGAGGGGCCTACTTTATAATCAGTTCTGCAGACGACAGTTTATTTCTTACCAGTCCGCAGTTCATGTTTAAATATGCAAAGTGGATGGTGGAATTTGCACTGCGCCAGGATCAGAGGGCTCCCAGCAAGTAATGTCTGATTTCATGTGCAGTGTTTTAGCTGTTTCGTAAGACGTTACGAGCCACATCAATAATCCTGTCTGTGAGACCAGCAGCAAATGACTGGGGCATAAAAACTAACCAGCAACATCACTTCCAACATCAAGGCAGTTCTGGTAGAAACAGAATACCATTTGGCCTTTGGTGTAGAAGCCACTTCTACTGTTCTTGTTAACAGAAGGTTTATTAACTAGTACGTCTAATGGTGGCACCCTGCATTACGACATACAAATATACTTACCGCTACAAACTCGTGTACATATATGTATGTATGTGTGTGTGTGTACACGTGTGGGTGGGTGTGTGTGTGTGTGTTTATGTATGTATGTGTGTATGGCTGTATTTTTTTTTAATTTATTGCATGCTCCATTACGTTAAGTAACACTACATGCCTTATTATAATGTGTACCAAAATATTACTTAAAAATTATCTGTTCTAATTATAACA
>JGI20166J26741_11440030_pt1 | contig 13667 bp, 10 predicted proteins | sample TergutCu122P5_FD_26741 | JGI IMG/M metagenome (IMG submission 26741)
CAGCATGCCTTCCTTCGGAAGGGAAGTAAAACATCTGTCCCATGTCTCAGCTTTGAGGCATGTAAAAGAACCTAGCAATTATGTGAATTACTGATTGCTAAGTTCCTTCCTTCGCTGGTAGAGGTTTCTCCTGCCGCTTGGTGTGAGGCACCTTTGGAGATGAATGAAGGAACTCATTGGGGTAAGGGTACAAGAGGCCTGGAAAGGCCGCAGTGCCGAAAAACCCCACTTAGTGCACTTTACCTGTGGGCTGAATAATTAAATATACAAGACTATGTCTCAAGTATGTAACTGTTTCCTGAGCTTCTTAATATGTTCTTTCAGCTGTACAGGTTACATAATATTGAATGAGATGAGATTACGGTAGGTAATGATTTAGAATGTGATGATTATGGCCTATGTTATGGCACAACTCTGAAGTGTATCTGGCAAAGTTGCAAATCAGGAGAGCTGCTAGCTGAAACAGTACAATGCCTGAACGTAAGTCCAGTGTCAGTACGGCATCAATAATTCAAACTCTGAAATGCAGATCACAACAAATACAAGAATGTAATTACCTAAGTCACACATTGCTTCTGTAACAAGACCTTTCTCTCTTAGGTATGTCTTCTCCTCAGCTTCCACAACGCGCCGTTTCAAGTCAGGGTATTTTCTCTTGAAAGATTTTACTCCCAAATATTCTGAAATCTGTTCCTGTATCATCAAACTCTCTCCACCCTTTTCCAATGGCCACTGGTACTCAGTGACTTGGTCCACAGTAAACTCCTTACTGGTAGCATTAAAAAAAAAAAAAATAAAATAGAATAAAATCAAACATTAAACAATACATTCGAGAAACCAACAGCAGACATACAAAACTCTGTGTTATGTTTATATTATGAATGTTTATCCTCAATAAAGTTAATACCAATAAATTTCATATCACCAGAACCAGCACAGTTCATCAACAAAATTTACTTTTAGAAGGATTTATCATGAAAAATTACACCACACATCTTAAGTTGTGACATCCCCGTTGTGTTAGATACAATAACATGGTATAGGGTAGACAGTCGAAACACAACTAATAATGTGGTGTAGTATTTATTCTTAAGACTACATGTTTCGGCCCTTCCACTGGGCCATCATCAGGTCTCGAAATTTGCCTCAGAGGAGACTATACAGTGTGTTAATTGCAACGAGATCTCGTTGGTAGCATGACCATTTGACAAATATCGGGAGAATCTATTATTATGACCAAAATCACGGGCTGTATCAGGTTTCAGTGCCCTGAAAGTGAAGTGGGCGTGGTGTGGACCAATGGAGTGGTTGGGCACTAGGGATAGGAAAGGACGGGGTGGTTTTAGGGAGATATGCATTCGGTAAGGTTTCCTCAGTATCGTTGGTGGGAGGCGGCCCAGTAGGTGTGGGAAATGACATCGTAACCGCGGGGGCTGTATGCTGTGATGAGAATGTAGCGATGTTCACAGTGTTCGTGAATTGGATAAATATTTACTATTCTAAATACCCCAGGCGGTATATACTGTAATATAGAATGTAGAGATGTCTATAGTGCTTGTGAATTAGACAGGTATATTCTAATTCAAAGTGTGAAGTTGGCTCTCTGTGCTAGTTTGCCCTGGAATTGGAGTGTGGTGTGCTTGGGTTGGCAGTGAGAACGTTGAGATTGGTGTGAGTAGAACTATTTGCTGTGGTGGGCAGCGGCGTACACATTTTAGGAGTCAGGCTTTTCTCCTGTGGGAACATAAGCGTGGGTTTAACATACTGGAGAATTGTGTGTGTGGGAGAAAATAGTTAGTAGTAGAAAATGCAATTAATTACATGTGAAGTGATGTAGAAGAAGAAATCCGCCATGTGTGTTCGTAAAGATAATCACTGGAGTGTGGTAAAGAATTCACTAGTAAGCACTATCTTGGCGTGTCTTCTGTCGGTTGTGATCAAGTGATGGGTAGAGAGTGGAGGATAGTGGCTCCAAAATGGGGAACAGGCAAGGTTGGGTTTTTATGGGGGTAGAGGAGTGGGGTAGGGGGTGGGTAGGGGTTGTGTGGGGATGAGGGATTTTTTTTATTTAGGTTCCATTTGGAAGTCTCTGAGTATGGCATCGAAGATTCTGTTAACAGAGAGGGTGTGATCATCATTAAGGTGGTTGTTTATGGCCGCCTGTCTGTGCATGTGGAGGCGCTCTATTGTGTCGAGGTGGATGCCTTTTTCTGGAACTGTAACACTCGCATGATGTCTCAGGAACATGCAAGACATCATGCGAGTGTTACAGTCCAGACAAAAGGCATCCACCTCGACACAATAGAGCGCTTCCACATACACAGACAGGCGGCCATACACAACCACCTTAATGATGATCACACCCTCTCTGTTAATAGAATCTTTGATGCCATACTCGGAGACTTCCAAATGGAACCTAAATAAAAAAACCCCTCATCCCCCACACAACCCCTACCCCCATAAAAACCCAACCTTGCCTTTTCCCGTTTTGGAGCCACTGCCCTGCACTCTCTACCCAACACTTGATCACAACCGACAGAAGACACACCAAGATAGTGCTTACTAGTGAATTCTTTACCACACTCCAGTGATTATCTTTACGAATACACATGGCGGATTTCTTCTTCTACACCGCTTCACATGTAAGTAATTGCATTTTCTACTACAAACTATTTTCTCCCACACACACAATTCTCCAGGATGTTAAACACATGCTTATGTTTCCACAAGAGAAAAGCTTAACTCCTAAAATGTGTAAGCCGCTGCCCACCACAGCAGATAGTTCTACTCACACCAATCTCAACGTTCTCACCCCAAGCGCCCCGCACTCCAATTCCAGGGCAAACTAGCACAGAGAGCCAACTTCACGCTTTGAATTAGAATATTCCTGTCTAATTCACGAGCACTATAGACATCTCTACATTCTATATTACAGTATATACCCCCTAGGGGTATTTCGAATAGTAAATATTTATCCAATTCATGAACACTGTGAACAACGCTACATTCTCATCACAGCATACAGCCCCCGTGGTTACAATGTCATTTCCCACACCTACTGGGCTGCCTCCCACTGATACCGAGGAAACCTTACTTGAACGCGTATCTCCCTAAAACCACCCTGTCCCTTCCTATCCCTAGTACCCAACCACTCCATCGGTCCACACCATGCGCACTTCACTTTCAGGGCACTGAAACCTGATACAGCCTGTGATATTGATCACAATAATAGATTCTCCCGATATCTGTCAAATGGTCATGCTACCAACGAGATCTTGTTGCAATTAACACACTGTATAGTCTCCTCTGAGGCAAATTTCGAGACCTGATGATGGTCCAGTGGAAGGGCCGAAACATGTAGTCTTAGCAATAAATACTACACCACATTATTAGTTGTGTTTCGACTGTCTAACCTATACCATCTTATTACACCACACATACTTGAAAAGCACACGCGGCAACAAAAATGTGAATAGTGAAGTATCCATGATCTCACAAACTGAAAGTGATATGAAGATGTCACCTAATATCTACTATTTAACGTTTTATTTAACATACAATTTCAGTTGTTACAGATCATATCTGTGTGTTAAATCCCCCCTCCCCCCATTTTTGGTTTTCCTTAATTTAGTGTTCCAATCAACCACTTCCCAAGAAAATGCTAAATTTCTTTCTAAACATACTTCTTCTAACTTTATCCAAGTTTTTACATGTTGCTTATAATATAAAAAAAAATTTACTAAACATATTATAAAGTTCCAGTCACTACCTTTCACTATCTCCAACTTCCATGCGCCCCTTCTTTTTCATACTTTCAGTTGTTGCTGTGCTAATTGCACTACCTTGTGACTCTTCACCAGGTCCATCAGTTCCACCTGCAACAGCATAATGACACATGGCTCAAGTACAGTCAACCTTGATTACAATGGATTCTCAGGGGTGTCCCACAAAGAAATGTTATAACCAAAGTCTGTTATACCTGACGCCCAGTTACACCACATTAAAAAAAAAACATTCACATTGATACCATTTAAATGATGCTTAATTTCTATTCTACCTCACATGGACATTAACAGATACATTCAGTACATCCAAGAGTATTTTCCTTTGCTTCAAAAAACAGTTATGTTTCTTTCTTCATGGAGCCTGCTAATCGCCTTTGAAGGTGCTTCTCAACACAGAACACATTAATATCTATATTTTCATATAAACCATGTGCATCATAGTATTCAGTAATGATCGTGAAAGCTCCCACAGCTTTCTGTGCTGTGACAACTGTGGGCTTTCACTTTCTAATTCATAAGCACAGGTCTCAGTTTCATCATCGCTGTCATCCATTACAGCATGAGCAGACACAGGAGCAAAAATGTCATGATCAATAGGGAGCCTCATAAACTGCTGTGGTATCACCAAGAGTGACATAATCATTAAATTTGACTCCATCAGAAATAGATATGCAGTGATTAATTGCATCCTAATCACTTCTGTCCGTCATGGCTAGTGAAATCTGACAAATCAACCCATTTATATACTTCATTTCTCTCAAAATAATAACTCCCACTGATTTGTAACAGATGATTATTTCTAGCTCTACTGTGTATGAGGTGGGATACAAAACACAATGAATAAAAAAAGACTGAAATCCAACTCCTTCATTGTGAGCAGCTAATCACTGGCATACCAAATGACTGCATTAATGCAGTTTGAAATTTGTAATTACCCTAACATTCATCAAAAGAGTGATGATTATTGAATTAGGTGCAAGAAAAAAAAAACTAACATGTTTGTCCAAGCAGCTGTGTTTAAAGAATGAGCAGCACAGTTATCAAGAATAAGAGCAAAACTGTGCTTTATAGCTCTCATCTGCTTATCAAATTTTAGCAGCCACTCATCAAACAAGAAGGAAGTCATCCATGCTCTTCTGTTAGCTCTGTATTCAACAGGCAGCCTACATGCAGACTTCAAAACCTGCAGCTTTGCATCCAAGCAATGGCACCCTTTCCCCAGTCACACTAACACAAATTAAATGCATCAAATCTTTCAGAAAACATTTCAACACCTAACAACATCCGTTTTTAAATGCCAGAATGCAATCAGGCATTGTTATTTTCAAGACCCTTGTTTCATCTCCACTGTAAATGTCATGTGGTGAAAATGTAACCAAATTTCCTCAACTCTAGGCTCTTCCATTCATCTACATCCCTTTCATGAAAAGTAGCACATTCACCACACACTTTCTTAATCACAGTTCTGTGTTGAGTTTTCCATCAATCAATCCAGGCTGAAGAAATATCTTCAATGTGAGTTCATTTTTATGCAGAACTATTTGCTTTTTCTAAGAGTACTCAACCCCTACCACCCAGGACTATCCATTCTTATGTTCTTAAACCAGGCCAGAAGAGATTTGTCACCAGTGTCAAATATGTTCTCTCCATGTCATTTTGCATCAGCAATATAGCTGCTATTTTCAAAAGACTGTTTAATTTTGGTTGCATTTTTAGCAGATATCCAAAAGTACTGGTTACAATTTCCATCTGTTGGGCAATATACTCTTGACTTAATGTTTGTAACTTTCCCAAAAGGAAATAATGTAATATTTCTAAGATAAAGTTAAAGCATGGCGGCAGTACTTCATGGTTTTACAACTGGGGCGCACCAAGCCTGCTGCACAATGGGTAACAGGTCATTCCCAGGAGTAAGAAAGCCGGGGCATGATGTTAACCACCCACCCACATCTAGCCCTGAGTTTAAAAAAAGAACATAGCTATACCTCTACTCCTTGCCTGTGCCTTCATGGTAGGTTAGTGGGTGAACTTTACTTTACCTTTTACAGATTTTCATCAACATTAGTCTGTGATTTCACCACCACCACTGTAGTTACACTCTTCATGTGCCTCCTTGTCCCAGAAAACACTTTTAAAGTAACTAATAATAACAAGTCCACTTTGTGGCCAACATTTTAATACACAATTATAGCCCACCTATTATTAACAATTTATGTTCTCCTTACAGTCTAGCAATAGCGTTTCAATCAATCATTGTGTTTTCCCCCATACGAGAGTGCTGATAAGTCCTTAGCCCAACCAGGAAAAAAACAGGCTACAGTGACAGAAGATTTTGATGTTTATATATCCTATTCATAATCATAATTGGAGGAATATTAGTACTATTTATATATATGTAACAAGACTAGCATCAAATGAAATATTCTCACCATCCAACAAAAAACATCGGGAAGTAGGTCGGGCTTAGGACTTATCAGCACCCCTGCAGAACAAGCAATATGTACACTGGTTTTCCTCTCATCCTAGCAAAGGCATTTGTTTGGGTTTTCTATAAGCAGAATTCATAAAGCATACTTTGGGACTCCACAAGTATGGTATGCATGCACAATTACTGATGCAAAGAAATTAAGAAGTACTACTTTGGTGTGGGTTTAAATTGCACAATGTTTTTAATCTGATGGTTGTCATCCCATTGTGTTTAAACATAAATACAGGTAAATAAACCTTGAACTGTGCTCCTGGTTGTTTTGTGGTGGTTGCAAGCGGTATAATCTGTTTGACCAGTAAAAACAGAATCTGGGAAGCATGGAAAATTAACAGTAAGAGATTATGTAACCCATGTGAACTCAACCTTCACCACACAACCTCATAACACATTTGAAGACTGAAGATAAAAAAATCAGGCCTCAACATAAAGAAATTTTGAACATAGTTTTGAATTTACAAGAAATATTAGAATACAACATGTAAATTCTATACATATTGTTTTTAAAAATAGATGATTTTATATAAATAACAGCTACTAACTGACCCAATAAGGACACATATTAACTAATTTTCTGTAAGTTTTGAGATCTCATAAAAGCACACAAAGTTGTACTTTGTACCACGTTTTCCTTTTCTAAAAAGTTTTTATTGGACAGCTTGATGATGGTTCTAGAGTGGGCCAAAACACATTGTTATATTGCATTACAACTAAATATCTGTATTAGATGGCAAGTCTGTGTGTTTATCTATACAAATAATGTTTTTGCTAAGTTTCATGACACTGGTCAAATGTTTTACATATTAAAATGGATATCCCCACATTCTGTGCCTGTGCAAAGAGATATGCTTCACACAAAATAATATTCATTCTCTTCTGAATTTGTAAACGCCTTCTATCTGAACACAGGGAAATAATGCACCACTTTGAAACATGAAGTTTTGTGACACATGCAGGATGGCATCAGCCATTTTCACAAATAACACCACCAGGAAATTACAAATGTAATTGCCCTTCCTTGTCATATATTCTTCCATCTCATTCAGATACTTCACAGTTCACTGATAAATACAGTGAAATGCAGTGACAACTTGAGTCATCATAAAAATTTCAGCAACATACAAAATGTCAATAAACTGCTTGAAGTCAATAACACCTGTTTCAGGGTACATCTCTACTAACATGTGTTTAATTCAGCTCTTAAAACTTTGCTTATAAAGTGTTTTTCATGAAATAATTGAAGTGAGATAGTCTTAATATCCACTACAAGCACACCAATACAAGTTTACACATTTGAAACCATAGAAGACACACTGAGAAACTAGGTTAAACCTCATGTGAAGCACATGACTTTATGCAGAAAATACATTTTAAACAGAAGGTTGAAGGATCAGGTTTTCATAAATTCAGAGTCAAAAAATGAATATGATGATGAATGTCCTTTGCTCTAAACATACTGTTTAATGCCTTTAATGTTAATCTGTTTGGTGTTATTTATAATAATAAATGGTACTTCTCACCATCTAAATGACTTTATTATTGACGTTAATTTATCATATTCTTACTGCAACACATTTCAACCAAATACGTATGGTCATCATCAGATCAACCAAATTATAAAAATGTAAACATATTATACATGTATAAAAGTATGTGCCAGATGGATTGGGATGTCAATCTTACAGATTCTTAGAACATACTGTCTTCATTAATTCCACAGTTTACAGGCACTGCTCCAACAAATAACTTATAATTATTAAAGGATAAATATATTATACAGTATGCACAGATTAAAAATTAATTTATTCTGTTCTTACTTAATATTTTATGAAGTTATAACGGGATAATATATATTATATATACCCCACATCACCACCACCAACACCACCACCACTATGATGACATGATCATCAAGATGATCATCATCATCATCATGCAAAAGCAAGCAGAAAAGAAACTAAAACAGAAGAGTTTATGCATACAGGTATAACAAATGTGAAACATGAAATGTATACTTGTAACAGTAATAACTGGAGACATCGGAATAGTAAGAGGAGCAAATTTGGAAGCCATGCCAGGAAAACATTCAATAGATTCACTACAGAAGACAGCTATACTTGGAACATCACAAATAATATAGAGAGCACGGCAGTCTGAAACTTTAAGCCTGGGCAGTGGGGATCACAATTGGCACAAGTGCCAGGGAGGAAAGGCCCATGACAAGAGACGACGACAAATAACAACAATAACAACAACAACAACAACAACCACCACCACCCCTATGTGGGCAGCAGGTTAGAATACTCCCACCATAGATCTGTGGGCCATGTTCCCCACAACACATGCTACCCATGACAGATGGAGTCAAATAAATAATGAGAAATAGAGACGCTGCCTGGGGTTCGCCGGGGCATGCCTGTTGCTGGTGCTGGGCATGACAGTATGCAGGACACCAGTGGTAGGGAGCTAAGGAGGCAGGCCCCTGTCCTGTAACAAGCACAGCTCACTATGAACATCAAGATGTGGACAACCAGGAAAAGGGCACTCTATTTGCTAGCATGTCACTTGCAAGGACTGCTTCCAAAAGAGATCACCCCGCATGTTCTAAATGGCTGCGCAAAATGAGATAATGCGCACATACTACTATATTACCCAGTACAAGGACAACCCACAACCTGGATGGAAACCGTATCTTCAGGCTGTATACGCCAATAAGCATCCAGAGCTACATCTGACAGAACAAAATAGAGAGGAAAAACACTATAGTCAAAAAAAGTAATTTAACAGCTACCGACCTGATATATATAAAGAGAGAGGTGGGCCAGTTTGATATACAAATCAGCAACCCTGAAATAGTGATTCAACACCCAGATAATGCCTCAGGAAAGTTCTATAGCTTACTGGAGTTCTACTGAGCCACAGATCCCACCACCAGGCCAAACATCGCCATTTTAAAGAACATCAAGAAGGTCAAGAAGAATATGTAGAAACGACTGGAGAATGCACATTCGGCATTTTATTGTGCGGCTGTAACAATCACTAAAGTGGAAGGGCAGAACACACACTTCCCACTAGTACAGAAAGGTGAGGACAATAATATAAAAGTGAAGGAACCCGACTTGAAAAAGTGCCTGATATAGAATAATGATGAACTATGTGTGAAAGCAGATGTTACAGATGAATTTCTAAAAGGAAACTGTTCGTGAAAGGTCAGAAAGAAGGTAAGGATACTAACTTTTAAGTCAATAATACATCTTGAAGACCCATAAAGCACCCAACAAATTCAGGACATAAAGACCTGTATGGGCAAAGAACCAAAGCAAAGGGAGTCAGACTACAAAGATATAATGGAGTATCCAAAATAAAGAGACAGAATTCAGTTTTTTACAAGAACCACAAGAAATTTTTTCAAAACTAGAAACAGACACCGATGGCCAGACAGGTAGTGAATTAGTTGACATCAATGTCAATATATTAACGAATAATGGAAGGCCTTCTGGGCAGATCTAGAAGACTATACTCATAAGCAGCATGGATCAAAGATCTAGAAGTGTGCAGTTACAAATTATCAGTTATGGCAGTTAATGTGTGAAAGCAGATGTTACAGATGAATTTCTAAAAGGAAACTGTTCTTGAAAGGTCAGAAAGAAGGTAAGGGTACTAACTTTTAAGTCAATAATACATCTTGAAGACCCATAAAGCACCCAACAACTTCAGGACATAAAGACCTGCATGGGCAAAGAACCAAAGCAAAGGAGTCAGACTACAAAGATATAATGGAGTATCCAAAATAAAGAGACAGAATTCAGTTTTTTACAAGAACCACAAGAAATGTTTTCAACAACTAGAAACAGACACCGATGGTCAGAGAGGTACTGAATTAGTTAACATCAATGTCAACATATTAATGAATAATGGAGTGTCTTCTGGGCAGATCTAGAAGACTATACTCATAAGCGGCATGGATCAAAGATCTAGAAGTGTGCAGTTACAAATTATCAGTTATGGCAGTTAATGAATTCTCTGCTAATTATATAACTCTTGCTGTAAGAAAAATCAGCAAATGGAAAGCATCTGGACCTGAAAGCTTCATAATTTCTGGCTAGAAGTTTAAATACATCCACATTTGTCTTGCCTGTTGTTTCACAAACATACTGAATGATTCCACCTGAATTCCTAAATTTCAAACTGAGGGAAACATGTTACACAAGAACAGAAACACCACGCAGCCTTACATAACTTGCCTCTCCATCATACACAAATTGTTCACATCACTGATCAACAATAAGATCTATAAGCACTGCAACACAAACCATATACTGGAAGAGGAGCAGAAAGGGTGCATCTGGAAATGTTTAGGATGCAAACAGCAACTCACAATCAATGCTACAGTTCTCAAACAAGCACATGTGAAAAAGCGAAACGTACATGTGTTATGCAGACTATCAAAAAAAGTTTCACTCTGTGCCCCATGGCTAGTTGATGAAGGTGTTAGAAATACACAAAATCTCCCCAGAGATTAGGAACATTCTGCAGCTCATGATGAGTACATGGAAGACAAACCTGTGGGTGAATAATAAAAATGCTGGAATTGTAAACATCAGAAAAGTAATTTTAAAGGGAATTTGTTTTCTCCAGTATGGTTTTGTCTGGCTTTAAACCCCATGCTGTTACAATTAAACACCAGTAAAATTGGCTACAAGCTTAATATATGAAATAAAAGGAGATTATTACATATCCTATACATGGATGACCTTAAACCCTACCCAGACTCTCAAGAAAACTTACTTTCTTTGACTGATACTGTAAACTTCAGCAATGACAATAAGATGACTTTTGGTTTTGACAAATGCGCCATTATAAACATCAAAAAAGGCGAAGTTGAAAATCGACAGAGGAAATATAAAGATATTGAGGAAATGAGCCAGAAGAAACATAAAAAATCTAGGGATACCACAAAACCAGCATGGCGACCACTTTGTCTGAAGAAGATCTTCACCATAAAGTACAGGAAAAAGAGTCACAAACATCTGAAAAACCAGTCATCTGCCCCAGATCATAGCACTCAATAAGTAAACAATTCCTGTACAAACCTATTCATTTTGAATAATCAAGTGGACTGACACAGACCTGGAGCACCTTGATAGATTTAAAGGAGACTACTAATAAAATTTCAATACCTCCATCCCACTTCATCTAAAATAAGATTATACCTACCCCAGAAAGGAGAAGAATAAGGCTTAGTAAATATCCACAGAGTATGCAGCACATAAGAAAGAAATATGAGGAACAAGTTGAGAACAAGCAACATACACCTGCTGAGACTGGCCATATGGCCAGATAATGGATACACACCTTTAAAAATAAATGAGCAAAATGTGGAAAATAATGCACGAAGATATGAATACCTTGGGGGAAACAACCCTACATGGAAAATTCCCAAAAGATCGTCTCTGGTGGTAGTGGTGAAACTGAAAGTGAAATAATAGCAACACCAGGCATTACAAACCAAATATAATGTGACAAAAATATTACAAATAGAAACAGATAGCAATTGCAAACTCTGTAAACAATATGATGAGACAGTGGACCACATCACATCAGCATACCCAATATTGGCAAAAGAATACATAAAGAGACATGACAGAGTGAGGGGTAAAAATAGAAAATGAACACTGGTATGAACATGTACCAAAATCAGTCACAACAAGTCATGAAAGTAAGGTTACCATATTACAGAACCAACAAGTGTGAACTAACAGAACTATTCATAACAATAAACAGGACATCATAATACATGATAATAAAAAAGGAACATGCATGTTAATAGATGTTGTAATTACTGGAAACAGAAATGTGATCAAGAGAGAAGCAGAAAAATTTTAAAATATAAAGCCTTTATAATAGAAATTCAGGGCATGTGGAATGTAAAAGCAAAAGTGATACCTGGAATAAGAGGGGTGACTGGAACCATTTCAGAACACTCACACAATACCTGAGCAACAAACCAGGAAAGCACAAAATTAAGGAACTACAAAAAAACAGCCAAATTGGGCACTGAACACATACTACAGAACATGCTACTGTAAAAGTACAAAACGTATTTCACACGTGAGACAATATTACATGTAGCACACACTGTAAATACAGAACAGCTGCTACACTATATAACCCTAGTAGCATGGTTTATTTCAGGTATATAATTGCAAATACCCTACATAAAGGTGATAACAAGGATGACGATCGCTAAGTGGGCATGAGAAAACAAAATGAAATTCAATGAGCAGAAGTCCAAAATGATGATCATAACCCGTAGGAGACCCAAAATCAAGAGGGAATACAAAATATACCTTAATAACACAGCAATGCGACAAGAAGAAACCATAAAATACCTTGGCATAATAACAGATAAAAGACTCAACTTCAACGCGCACATAGATTACACGACCGGGAAAGGCATCAAACTAATACACGCCCTGTCAAAGTCGGCCAAGGTCAACTGGGGACTACGACATGACGTACTCAGAATGATATATTCTGGGGCCATACTACCCATTCTGTCATACAGAGCCCCAGTATGGGTAGATAGTCTGCAGCGGAAAAGCAACACCCCAAAACTCAGGACAATCCAGAGACTGACCAACATCAAAATTGCTAAAGCATATAGAACAACCTCGCATGAAGCCCTCTGCGTGCTTACAGGAATAGCCCCAGTTATAATCGAACTGGAAACCATGGCAAAGCTGTATAACATAACCCGCGGGAAAAACCAAGATGGCTTGTATGATGCACCATTGAACTACAGGAGATGGCCTCACCCAGCTAATGTTATTGAGCTGAAAAATAAGCGTGACGATATGTACTACAAGTTTGACATCTACACGGATGGCAGTAAAAATGAAAAAGGAGTGGGATCCAGGGTGGCAATATTCGTTGACGGCAGCCTAACTCACCAATTACGGTATAAACTGGCAGAAAAGTGCTCTAATAACCAAGCAGAGAAGCTTGCAATAGTGAAAGCATTGAAAAAACTGAGGAGTATGCATACAATACAAGGAAGCCAGCGGACTACAGCCGTCCACACTGATAGCAGGATAACCCTGGAGGCAATTGCTAACCCAAGAAATCACCAAAGCCTGGTTGAATCCATGAGGAAGGAGATACAAACTTTAAAAGAAGATGGATGGATCATCCACTTTACATGGGTGAAGGCACACAATGGCAACTGCGGGAATGAGATAGCTGATCATCTGGCGAAGGAAGCGGCCTGCAGTAGCGACATAGATATTGCATACATCAAAATCCCGAAAAGTGCAGTGACCAGCGAGTTAAAAGAAAAAGGTGTACAAACGTGGCAAAGTGAATGGGACGCCTCAAACAAGGGTGAATTAACAAAA
>JGI20166J26741_11440141_pt1 | contig 13663 bp, 6 predicted proteins | sample TergutCu122P5_FD_26741 | JGI IMG/M metagenome (IMG submission 26741)
CAAGCCGGTTGAAAATTCCGGAAGCTGGACATGGCAAGTCCTGCAACGCAGGACGTTTGCGCAAGGCCGAAGGCTGCCGCCCATACCGGCTGCGGTATATAACACCTCCGAACCAACTCCGGATACGCTCTGGTACGACAGCGCAATGAGATTTTTAATTTTATAGATGCGATAATAAAATTTGAACCGCTTCCATGGCTGTCTGCTGCGCCGACAATGATTAATACGCACAAAATAGTGAGACTTTTTGTTGTCGGCGATGCAGGCGATTCATCGGACAAGCTCAAATTTTATTAGCGGCACAATAATATGAAACAGGCGAAAAGACGAATGAAAAAATTGAAAAGGGCGTGATGAGACGATTTTCGGAAGAGACGACATTCGACGACCTGGTTCGGACGATTCTTTGGCTGGATCGTTCGCTTGAAGTGTTGCATCCCGCGGCGGCACGTTTGGGAATTCCGTCGCCGGTGGACACCGAATGGTTTTCACTGCTCAGGAAAAAACTCGTGCCGCAGCTTTCGCGGCGTTCACATTTGGTTGTTGCGGTCACCGGGGGAACCAATACGGGAAAATCGGCCTTGTTCAACCTTCTGGCGGGCGAAAATGCGAGTGCCGCCGATCCCGATGCGGCCGGAACCAAACATCCGGTCTGTCTCTTGCCCGCCGGAACGAATCCGGAAGAACTGTTGCCGCACTATTTCGGGATGTTCGAGCTTCGACGCTGGCGAAACGCCGCCGATCCGCTGGAACAAACGGCGGAACATCGTCTGTACTGGAATCTCGGTGAAAACGTTCCCGAACACTTGTTGCTCATTGACACGCCGGACATTGATTCCGATGCCGAAGTCAACTGGGAACGTGCCCGAAACATCCGGCAGGTGGCCGATCTGCTGATCGGCGTGTTGACCGCTCAAAAATACAATGACGCGGCCGTCAAACGGTATTTTCGGGAGGCGGCGGAAGCGGGAAAGCCGGTGCTGCTCGTCTGGAACATGGCGTATCACGAACAGTACCGCGATGTCTGGCCCGAATGGGTCGCTCAATTCCGGCATGAAACCGGGGTGACGCCGCTTGCCGTCTTTGCAACACCGCACGACCGTGTCGCGGCGGAAAACAGGACTCTCCCCGTGTTCGACCTGGGTATCGAAACTCCAGGCTCCAGACTCCAGACTCCAGACTCCGAGCCGGTTGTTTCGCTGCGCGATTATCTCAACCGAATTCGTTTTGACGAGTTGAAAATGCAGGCACTCACCGGGGCCGCACGACGACTCGATGCCAAACAGTCGGGGATCGGCGAATATCTCCAACGAATCCAAACGGCGTCGAACGACTTCGCGTCGGCGGCTCAAACGATTCGCAACCGCGAACACCTCGAAATCGAATGGCCGGCGATCCCGAAAGTGCTGCTGGCCGAAGAAGTCGGACGCTGGTGCAATTCCAAACGTCCTGAACTTCTGCAAAACGTCAGCGTCGTGTATGACACGTTGCTTGTTCCGGTTCAATGGGCTTGGGGACGCCTGCGCAACAGCCGGGCGTCGAAGCAGCAACACGCCGAACAGCAGGAGGAACTCGCCGTCGTGTTGCAACTGGTCGAACAAACGATTCACCAGCTCAAAACGATTGCCGAAACGACGCCGAACACCGTTTTGCAAAAGGAACTGAGCGATTATCTCGGCGACGGGCGGAAACACCTGCTCGAAAAGAGTGAAGCGGTTCACCGGCAGATTCCTCCCAAGACCGACGAGCGAATTCGCACCGAGGTGTTCGCCATTTTGAATCAATGGGCGTCCGAACATCCGAAACAATGGCGGCTCCTGCACCAGTTGGACATGGCGACGCTGGGCACGCACGCCGTGTTGAGTGCCGGGGCGATTTTGACTTGCGGCGTGTTTGGCGTCGGGGCGGCGATCGGCACCGCGGGCGCAATCCCTTATTTGATTGCAACGGGAGGCATCACCGGCGGCAGTGAAGCCCTGTTCAAAATCGTTGGCGAAGAGGTGCGGCTCAAAATCGCCGAACTGAAAGTCGCCATCCAGCAAAAATACGCCGACTGGCGCAAAAATATCTTTCTTGAACGATTCGAGTCCGAACTTTGGGGCAACATGCTGGCGAAATTCGATTTACATGCGCAGTTTGTCAACACCGAACCGTATCTTGAAACCGTCCGCGCGCTCGAACAATTACGCCGCCTGATGTCGGACATTTAAAGATATCCAAGTTCATTACTCTTTTCAATCACTGGAGACCGACCATGCCACGTTCTGCTTTACTATTACCCGTCTCAGAACAATTTTGGCAATCAATCAGAGCCGCGAGGGTCACCGAGCGGTCGAACCAGGATAACCGCTCCATAACTGTCGCGGCTCTGGTTTTTTGTGTCTCATCTTTTCTGCGACGGTCAATATTTGGCTTGTTCCTGGTCGCAGTGTTCGGTAGTGCCGTTTTGCAGGCTGCCGAGGAGAAATCGGGGGAACTTGAAACCAAAGTCAACGCCCTGATCGAAGCACCGTTCACCGGAACACTTGAGGAGTATCCGGCGTATGCAATGCGGCTGGGGGATGAAATTCTCGCCCTGGTCGAGCCTTGTTTTCAGGAGGCAAATCTTTCTCCGGAGCGAAAAAGTTATCTCGCCCAAACAAAAAATCTCGGATTGCTGCTCCGTTACGGGTTCGACGAAGCGGAATATGACAAAAAATACGAGAAATTTCTCGAAGCGATCCAGGATTATCCGCTCTGGCGAAAGTGGATTGACAAAAAATATTATTTGTCGGCAAATCAACTTAAAAATTTGGACCAAGTGGAACGGGCCAAGGCATTATCCCAACTGCTGGACCGCTGGGCACCATTGATTAACAAGTATTTCATCGATGAAAAGAGAGACAGCAATGAACAGTTACCCTCCATTATTGTGGATCAGGCGGCTTCTGTCGACCCGGACGGTTCGTTGGGGCTGGTACGTTCAACCGTCGAAAAATTGAGACCGGTTCTCGAAGCGGATGCCAAACGACCCAAATATGACCTTTTGGGGTCTTGTGCGCAAGAATCGCTCAATTCGCTGCAACGGCTCGACATGGCGGGAAAGCCGCTGGAATACGCGCCAAGTGATTTGGATGGAAAAACGATCGACATCAAAAGCCTGAAAGGCAAAACGGTCCTGATCGTAACGCTGCCATATCAATGGGAAGAGGAAAAACTCGCCTGCATCAAAAAATTGTACGACGGTTTGAAAGAGCATGGTTTGGAAATCATTCTTGCATCCGACGATAGCAATATTGAAGTTGCACGGCAAAAATACAAGAGCCATGGGGAATCGTGGATTGTCGTGACCCGTTACGGAGCCGGCAAAGACCGGATCGATTACACGAAATATTTTGGAACGTTTCGCTACGCATTGATCGTGAATCGCGAGGGAATCGTCGTCAGCACATGGGCGGATGGGAGTACTCCCGAACTTTACGAAGGTCTTAAACCGTTGTTTCCGGAGCAGGCTGGATTGATCACCGAAATCGCCGGGGAAATCCGGGCTATCGACGGGAAGATCAAACGAAAGTCGGAAGAAGACATCGCAAAATACACGGGCGAAACGGGTGAAAAACTCCCCGAATTGCTGCAAAAACTTGTCACGTTTCAGGCAAAAATCCGATATGTCGCCCCGCCGGAAATCAATTTGACGCTGGTCAATTTGCTTCTTGCTTCAAAAGATTTGCCGCAGGGAAAACGGATGTATCTATTGAGAGACAAGGTGGAAATTCTTGCGGAACATGCGCAAAAAGCCGTCAAAAACAACCCGCAGATGCGACCGGAAATCGCTTATCAGGAAGTCGACGCTCTGGTGGACGAACTGCTCAAAACCGCGCCGCCGGTCTTTCATCACAATCTTCTCTTTGCAAAACAGGCAGCCCTTTATCAGATGAGGGAGTACCTGAAAAAAACAATGAAATCCGGCCAGGAAGAATATGCGAATGAAATCACGAAGCGGTTTGTCGAGATCACCAAACAGGCTCCGGAGAGTTTTTACAACAACTCAAACATGTTTGTCATGTTTTATTGCGGCGACTTGGAAGATTTCGACATGGAACATTCGACGCAGTTGGCCAAGTCGTTCGTCGAACAAATCATCCCGGTTTTTGCCGCCAAAGGAATCGAATATCAACAGGAGGCCAAACGACTGGAAGGGGTATTAAGACGTCTTTCGTTGATCGGGTCGGAACTGGAATTCGAGTGCGTCCTGATGAACGGCGACAAGATCAACGTGAAAGACCTTCGCGGCAAAGTGGTGACGGTCAACATTTGGGCGACCACATGCGGGCCGTGTGTTGGCGAGTTCCCGAACATGAAAACGCAGTACGAAAAGTACAAAGACCGGGGTTACGAAATGATCGCCTACAGCACCGACAGTGATCTTGACGCGGTCGTCAAATTTCAGGAGAAAAACCAATACCCGTGGTTGATCGGTTCGCAAGTCAAATCGAAAGAGGCCGGACTCACCGATTACGACGCCTTTTACGGGGTGCGGGGCATCCCGACAACGTTCCTTTTGGATCGCAGCGGCAAAGTCCGTTTCATGATGTGCGGCTCGGATGACGAAATGTTCAACCGCGAACTCGAAAAACTTTTTGCCGAAAAACCCTAATCGAAGCACGAGAATTGGAACACATCATGTCACAGAACAATCACCATGAAGCATCCCCTTCCGCAAGCCGGCGCCGATTTCTTACAACCGCCGTCGCAGGCGGAACAGTCGCCGCAGGTTTGTCCATGTTGCCTCGTGCTTACGGCAACCAAGCTTCGCATGAAAAAGACGAACTCCAGTCCAGGTATGAACAACTCGACCGGGTTCTCGCGCAGCCGATTTTGAAAAAGCAGCTTTTTTCTTCCCCCGTGATCATCAAATCGCTGGAACTTCTGGAATCCAACGGCAGTTACCTGTGCCGCGTTCGTTCCGCAGACGGGGCGGAAGGACTTTCCGTCGCCCATCCCACCATATCGACGCTCTTCCCGATTTTCCTGAGAAACCTGCAAGACTTTTTCATCGGCCAGGATGCCAGGGAGTTGGACTTGATTCTGGAGAGAGTTTACATTTACCAGTTTAATTACCGGTTGAACGGTTTGGCACTCGGCCTGCCGTTGGCGACGATTGAGTTTGCCATATTGGACATGCTTGGAAAAATGGTCGGCAAGCCGGTGGCGGAACTGATCGGCGAAATCCGTAATCCTGAGATCGGGCTTTACGTGGCGACCGAATACCGGGAATTGCCGATTGAAGAGCATTTTGCCCGTGTCAAGGCGGAAGTGGGCCAATTCGACGTTCACGCGCTGAAAATCCGGGTTGGCTATCAATTTGCCGGTTCCAAAAATCTTCACGATCCCGGCATTCCGGGCAAATCCGAGAAACTCGTCCCGATGGTACGCGAACATTACGGCGACCATTTCACCCTGTACGCCGATGCAAACGGCTATTACGATGCGGAAGGCGCAATTAAAATCGGCCGGTTGCTGGAAGAGTACAGGTACGGCTTTTTTGAGGAACCGGTGTTGTACTGGCATTTTGAGGAGACAAAAAAGGTGGCCGACGCTTTGAGTATCCCCATTTCGCACGGCGAGCAGGACCAAAGTTACTATAATTTCCGGTGGCTGCTGGCCAACGACGGCATCGACATTGTCGAGCCGGACGTCTATTATTTCGGCGGATTCATCCGCTCGATGAAAGTGGCACTCATGGCCCACGCGATGGGGAAACCGTGCGTGACCCATATATCCGGCGGCGGGTTGGGGTTTCTCTACAACACCCTTTTCGCTTCAGCACTGCCGAATTCCGTGGAGCATCATGAATTCAAGGGGTTCGGAACCAATGTCCGCTACGAATGTCCCACATCGCCCTTGACGATCGTGAACGGCAAGATGAAAGTCCCCACCGGCCCCGGCTTGGGGGTGGTCATCGACCCCGAATTTGTCGCCAAACACAAACCGGTCAAAATGTGATTTGAAAGCGGATTGGCCGTGTTTAAATAATTTTTTAACGCGGAAGGCGCGGAAAGACGGAAAAAACGGAAGTCCGCGTATTCCGTCTTTCCGCGTCTTCCGCGTTGAAAAAAAAGTTCATTCGTCACCGCCGCGGGTGACCACGCCGGGTTTTCGGTTTCAACGAAACAAGATTCACTCTGCCCACAGCCGGCGCAATGTCGCCCAGCCCCGGATCGACGAAGAAAAACCCGACCTGCTCCCCGTCAACCCTCGACGGGTTGCGGGGCGTTTTGTTGCGGTGGCACCGCCGGTACTCCGGCCAAACAATTCTGCCGGGTTTGCCGGTTTTACCGCTGCGATTTTTGTTGTTGCGCTGGTGGCATGGGGCAATTTTGCCGCGATTTTGCGTTAAACATTGATCCCGGCGGGATAAACGTTGATCGCGCCAGGATATTCGTTGATCCAATCTGGATAAACGTTGATCCAACGGAGATCAAGTTTGATCTAATCTGGATCAAATTTGATTCAGCGGGGATCAACGTTGAGCCAGTCTGGATGAACTTTTGTCCAGCCGGGATAAAATTTGACCCAATCTGAATGAACTTTGATCCAACGGGGATAACCGTTGATCCAGTCTGGATGAACTTTTATCCCGCGGTCATCCTGTTTTAACGCACAAGCAGATTATTCCGGTGCAATATTGTCTGCAACCGATACAAAACCACCTTTTGCCACGTCGCGGCGGTCACTCGTGCCACCAGCGTAACAACCCGTGACCGCCCTACCTTCGTGTTCCTTCGTGCTCTTCGTGGTGAAAAATAAAAAAATCCGTGTTTCATCCGTGTCAATCCGTGGCCGAAAACAAAATATAAATCATTCCGAGTCACCGCCGCGGGTGACCACGCCGGCCAGCAATGCTTCGACCCCTTCTTCGGAATCGAGCGAACCCATAATTTGCGTTTTCAATTCCTCGGTAAACGCCGGGTTTTCCTTCAGATACTGGCGCACTTTTTCGCGTCCCTGACCGAGCTGCTGGTCGCCGTAGCGGAACCACGCCCCGGCCTTGACGACCAGTTTTTTCGCAATGGCAAGGTCGAGCACGTCCCCTTCGTAACTGATGCCGTTCGTGTGCATCATGTCGAATTCGGCGGCACGGAACGGCGGGGCGACCTTGTTTTTGACCACTTTCGCCTTGACCCGCTGGCCGATGACCTCTTCCCCTTCCTTCAACTGCCCGATACGACGCACGTCGATGCGGCACGAACAGTAAAACTTGAGTGCCCGACCGCCCGGCGTCGTTTCCGGCGAGCCGAACATCACGCCGATTTTTTCGCGAATCTGGTTGATGAAAATCACCGACGTTTTGCTTTTTGCAATCGCCCCGGTCAGTTTTCGCAACGCCTGGCTCATCAGGCGCGCCTGCAAGCCGACGTGCGAATCGCCGATTTCACCCTGCAATTCCTTTTCCGGGACGAGAGCCGCCACCGAGTCGACGACGATCACGTCGACGGCATTCGAATGGACAAGCATTTCGGTGATCCGCATCGCCTCTTCGCCGCTGCTCGGCTGACTGACCAGGAGACTTTCAAGATCGACCCCCAGTTTTTTCGCCCAACTCGGGTCCAACGCATGTTCGGCATCAATAAACGCGGCGATTCCGCCCCCTTTTTGGGCACACGCCACGATATGCAGCGTCAGGGTCGTTTTGCCGCTCGATTCCGGCCCGAAAATCTCAATGATGCGACCTCGCGGAATGCCGGCTCCCCCCAGTGCGATGTCGAGCGAAAGGCTGCCGGTTGAAATCCCGGACAGTTTTGGCGTCCGGTCAAGCCCCAACGGCATGATCGCCCCTTCGCCGAAATGTTTTTCGATCTGCGAAATCGCATTTTTCAGTTCCGGGTTGCGATTGAAGATGCTTTCAATTTTTTTCTCTTTGCCGGACTCTTTCGCAGTTTCCTTGACCGCTTTTTCTTTTTTAACCGGTGTTATTTCTTTTGCCGCTTTTTTTGCCATCGCTTTACTCCTTAAATCAAAACAAAAAATCATAAAATTTCATTGTTGTAACATAGTACGTAAAATTTTTCTTATTGTACTTCCTATTTTGAAAAAAGTCACCCTGTTAGGCAAAATGTCACAATTTCTTCTCAAAAATCCGGTCATGACAATTTTGTGAAAATGTGTATAATTTTGTCATATTGATTCGGATAAATTTTTCAAATGCACAAAAATCCGGGGTTTGCATGTCATCACAATATGATTTTTTGAAAGGCGGCGCGAAAGAACCGTCACACGACATGACGAACACGGAATTCGGCGATTATCATATCATCCGGCGGATCGGGAGCGGTGCGATGGCGGACGTGTATCTTGCCGAACAGCGTTCCTTAGGACGACGTGTCGCGATCAAAATTCTCCGCTCCGATCTTTCGTCCGACGAAACCTACGTGAAGCGGTTTTTGCGGGAAGCCAAAGCGGCGGCCAGTCTCGTCCACCCGAACATCGTCCACATTTACGAAGTCGGCGAACGGGATCAGCTTCGTTATATTTCGCAGGAATACGTGCAGGGAAATAATCTTGCCCAATACTTGCAGGGTCATGGGGCGATGTCGCCGAAACAGGCGTTTCGCGTGATCTGGCAGGTCGCTTCGGCACTGGACGCGGCATCCCAGGCCGGAATCGTTCACCGGGACATCAAGCCGGAAAATATCCTGCTCGGCGACAAATCCGACGTCAAAGTCGCCGACTTCGGCCTGGCAAGGGTGGAAGATTCAAGCGACCCGGAACTCCAGTTGACGAAGATCGGCGTAACGCTCGGAACGCCGCTTTATATGAGTCCCGAACAATCGGAAGGAAAGCCGCTCGACCTGCGAAGCGACATTTATTCGCTCGGAATCACGAGTTACCACATGCTGGCCGGTTATCCGCCGTTTCGCGGGGACACGGCCCTCAGCGTTGCGATCCAGCATCTCAAAAAAGAGCCGGAAACGCTCGAAACGATCCGCCCGGACATCCCACCGGCATTGGCGCGAATCGTCCATCGCATGATCGCCAAGCAGCCGGAAGACCGTTACCAGTCGGTCAGGCAACTGAAACTTGAACTGAAACAGGTTCATGCCCTGTTTTTTCAGGACACGGGCATTTCCGAGACGCTGACCGATTGGGAAACGCTGCCGATCGATTTCGTGGACTCCTCGCTCATCGCCGCGACCGACAAATTGCGGGCGACGATGATTTTTCAAACAAAACAGCTTAAAAAGCGTCAACGTGTCTGGCCGGTCATCCTGGTTGGCTTTGTCGTGTTCCTCGTGGGGGCGTTCCTGGGAAACCGACGCGAAAATCCCGAAGAATTCCTGCAACTCGAAGACCCGGTCGTCTCGCCGATCCCCCCGCAGGAAAACGTTTACCAGCAATGGGTTCTCGCGACCCGGCTCCGGACGCCGCAAGCGTGGCAAAAAGTCATTGATCTTTGGAACGATCCCGAAATGTCGCTGATGGCCAAACGGCAAATCGCCTGGTATTACTTTGAGAACAAGATGCCGGAAGAAGCAGAACCGTATTTCGCGGAGTTTGCCGCCCTTGCCCTGTCCCCCAGTGCGAACAAGGACCTGGTTCGTTTCGGCAAAGCCGGCCTTGCCTGGGTTTATCAAAAAAAGGGGAACACCAACGAGTCGAACCGCCTGTACCGCGAACTTCTTAACGACGGTTATGTTGTGGATAACCCCGATTCGCCGCGAAACCTTCCCGGCAACCCGCCGCCGTTCGGCCCCGGCGGCATGTCTGATCCGGTCCGAAGCATGACCGACATCATCTTTCTCTCGCTCCGCAGCGACAAAAACGAAAAGTGACGGTTTTTGAAAAAAAACACATTTTTTGTTTCCAGATTGAAAAAACGACAAAATTCTCATAAAATAGAGGGACTTTATAAGTTGCACAAAAATAAGTTGTTCAAAAATAGCAGCCCCAAGCGTCAGCGCGGGGGTCGAATCGCCGTTTGGAAACAGTCAAAAAATAACTTGTACAATTCACTGCTTTTTAACGCGGAATGCGCGGAAAAGCGGCTTTACGGACTTCCGCTTTTTCCGTCTTTCCGCGAGTTCCGCGTTGAAAAATTTTATTTGGGCAAATGATTGATTGACAGTTTCTTACCCCGTCGCTTACGCTCCGGGCTGTTATTGGAACGACCATATTGTTTCTGCGCAAGTCCTTACGATTGATTCTTGATCGCCGCGTGCGATTTGATTGAAAACACGAGCCAGCCGGAGTCCGCCGCCATGAAAACGCTCCTCCAAAAAGTCTTCGGGAAGAAAAAAAATACCCCTTTGGTTTCCAGCAAGCCGCGTTCTCACTCCCACGCCCGCCGTTTGCACCTGGAGCCGCTCGAAGAGCGGCAGATGCTGTCGGTCACTCCGGCAGACTTCAATGCGATCAAAACGGCGTACCCCGACCTGAATCTTTCGGCAAATATGAGTGATTACAACGTGATTGAAATCACGGCGGCACAACTTTCCGATGCGGCTCTCCGCGACGCCATCAACACGGCAGGCACCACGACTGCCAACGACCTGATCGTCGTGCGAACCACGCAGACGCAAAATAAAATTACGCTGTCCGGCATGGAACTGGCCATTAACATTGATGCCACACAATTTGGAAGTGTCACGATCGTCAGTTTGGGAGATGAAAAACTGACAATTGACGCCGATCAACAGTCGCAGGTGTTTTACAACGCTCCCGGCTCGGAGGTTGAACTGGCAGGATTGATTATTACCCATGGAATTGATATTGCAATTGGTGGGGGAATTTATAATGAAGGTACGTTGACAATAACAAATTGCATGATAACTGGAAACACAGCATTTCTTGGCGGTGGGATTTATGGTGGCGGCAACGGCATATTAATGGTGATTGACAGCGTGATTTCGGAGAATACCGCCGACCACAGCGGCGGCGGTATTTACACTTATCCTGACAATAAATTAATCGTTACTAACTGTGTCATTTCAGATAATACCGCCGATTCCAGCGGTGGTGGGATTTATGGATCAGGCACAATGACAATTACAAACAGTGTCATTACCAAGAATTTTGCCGGTAATCACGCCGGAGGAATTATGAATGACGGTTTTTTGGCGATGACGAATTGTGAAGTTTCCGAAAACACTGCATGGAATCAAGGTGGTGGAATTTATAATGGTGGCGACAATATGACACTGGCAAATTGTCTTATTTTCGGGAACAGTAGTGTCGGATACGGCGGTGGAATTTACCATTTGAATAGCAGAGCGACTGTGACGAATTGTACAATTACAGGAAACCAACAAGGTGGAATTTCAGTTTCCTATTCGAGTGGTACATGTATTCTTTACAACACGATTGTCACTGGAAATTCCTATTCAAATATTACCTCAGGAGGGTATGCCACAGTGACAGGTTCCAACAACCTGACCGACTTCACCGGTTGGGCCAGCGGCTCCGGCAATAATATCGATCCCTTCTACAGCAATGGTGCGCCGCTGTTCCTCGACGCAGCAAATGGCGATTATCGTCTTGCGCGTTATTCACAAGCAATTAACAGCGGCAACAACCAGTACGCGATTGACGCAGGCTTGGATGAGAATTCATTGGACATGGCGGGCAATCCGCGTTTTGTTGGTGTGTCTATCGACATTGGCGCGTGCGAGTTTTATTTTGAAGGTATTGAGAATGAGACCCATTCAGCCATCATCACAACGTTGGACGACATCGTCGATCCGTTTGACGGAAAAATTTCACTGCGTGAAGCCATTGCCTACGCAACCACTGGAGACACGATTACATTTGCCAAGGAACTGTGGGGGCAGACCATTACGTTGAACGGCAGTCAACTCTTCATCAACAAGAATATCAACATCGACGCAACAGGTGCCAATATCACCATTGATGGCAATCGAAAGTCGCATGTGTTCTATATTGCTGAAGACACTGTAGTTGTCTTGGAGGGATTGGTCATCACCAAAGGTCGTGCTTTTACTGGTGGCGGCATTTTTAACTTGGGTTCGTTGACATTGATGAACTGTGTCATAACAGGAAACGGAGACCCGGACACTTGTGAATATGGCGGAGGGATATGCAATTACTTGTCTGGTACGCTGACAGTAATGAACTGCACGATCTCGGAAAACACAGCACTGCGTGGCGGTGGAATTTTTTCTTTCGGCACGACATTTCTTTACAACACGGTTGTTGCAAAAAACTCTTCTGACATTAACTGCCTTTCAGGAACAGTAACAGTCCAAGGTTACGCCAACCTGAGCACGTTTACCGGTTGGAATACCGGCACTTCAGGAGAAAATTATCTTTACAATCCCGATTTACCCCTGTTTGTCGATGCAGCAAATGGCGATTACCGTCTTGCAAAAGGCTCACAAGCCGTTGACAAAGGGAGCAATGATTACGTCACAACGGAGTTTGACCTTGACGGCAATCCGCGCATTGTCAACGGTACGGTCGACATCGGGGCGTATGAATGGAGCGCAATCCTCACCATGCCTGCAAGCGGCAAGCAAAATCACTGGACGGCGCGACGCAATAACGACCAACTGGAAATTCTGGACACCGACAATAAAGAAACCATCGAAACCTACCCGCTGGATTTGTCGGGTCGCCTCACCATCAACAGCAGCGGGACGGCTGATGACACGCTGACGATTGATTTTTCCTACGGCGGTGCTTTTCTTTTGACCGACGGCATTCAGTTCAACGGTCACGCGACCACGCTCGACACGCTCGCTTTTCTCGGCACGAACGGGGATGATACCGTCTTTTACAACGGCTTGGAAAACCGCTTCAACGGACTTTCTGTTTTCACGCAGGATGTCGGGAATTTTACGATGGATGGCGGGGCCGGAAACGATCAGGCGTTCGTGAACGGCACGAAATGCACCGACTCGTTCCGTGTGGCGGACAACTTTTTCGTCATGGAAGGGGGCGGTTACCACTTGGAACTTCGCAACTTCAACAGCGTTGACGCCTTTGCTTCCGGTCGCAAGGACAAAACTTACATTTATGGCGAAAAGAACTCGCTGATCGTCATGAACGACCGGTTCGTCGAACGCCGTGCGCAGAATCAAACTTATCGCATCTGGAACAGTGAGCAGGTTATTGCCATTGATCTGGACGGCATGAATGCGATCCTGCACACCGGCTCAAACGGACTTGATCGTTACACGCTGGCATCAGGCTATGGCACAGTGACAAATGCCGCCGGTTCGTATCAACATGAGTTCGTCAACTTCAAAAACGTCAACATTTCATCGCCGATGTCAACGCCGACCGTCAGTCTCCCGACTGGAAGCGGTTATGTCCGACAAACCGACCGGGCAATCTGGACGCAAAACGGTTTTACCGTGACAATGACGGGCAACGCAAATGTCATCACGCGCGACAACTCCGCATTGTCCATGCAAGCCACCGCAAAGGTTGCTCCGTCATTTGCAAACGATACCTGGGATGAAAATCTTCTTGCGTTTCTGGCCGATATGCAGGTCCGCGAACAACACAAGAACGACAATTTCTTCGACGAAGAGGAAATCGGCGATTGGCTGGCCGGGTTTAAGGAACTCAAACTGTAAACGGGTTGTGTACAAAAATCATTTTTGAGCATGTTTTGGCTCGTGATTCCCAGATTCCTGGCGTTTTCATGCCAAAAATGGGGGTT
>JGI20166J26741_11440363_pt1 | contig 13658 bp, 6 predicted proteins | sample TergutCu122P5_FD_26741 | JGI IMG/M metagenome (IMG submission 26741)
ACCAAGCGCGTGTTAAAAACGCAGATTTGCATCATCCGTCTTGCACAGTTGTAATGTAAAGACGCAAATCTGCGTCACCCGTCCACAATGTGTTAAAATGGATCAAGAAGTGGGATGGTGGGACATTGCCTGGATTGATCTGGCTCAGTTCAGGGACGGGTGGCAGTCTACTGTGAATGGGGAATTAACCTTTGGGTCCCATTTAATGCAAGAAGTTTCTTGACTAGCTGAGAACCTGTTATCTTCTCAAGAAGGTCTCTGCTTTGTGGAGTTTGTTGGATATTGATGGTGGTGGTGATGATGACAATGACGATGATGACTACAATGACAGTGACAACAGTTATGACAATAATCACCATCCATCTGCATTCGAGTTGTCATCATTGTCATCATTATCATCAATTTTTCAAGTTCAAATTTTACAGGCATTGGCCAACAAGTGCTGGCTTTTGGTTTGAACCAGGCTATTTGTTGAATTCGTTCCCTCACTTCGGCAAAGACATTGGTTACAATCTTGGGGATGATTGTCAGATACTGGCAAACTGACGGTACATATGGATGTACGAAGGGTGCTGGGTATAGAAGGTGAGTGACTGGTTAAGTATGCTGCTGTGGCCACTTGGAATGGGACTGGGTTCTGGAGTTTGGAATTTGGGGAGAATGAGAGGAACAATTTCACTTGGTGTCCATCAGAGTTTATCCAATATTGTGGCTTCATAAAATTGTAATAATGGGAACGGTTCTTAAAACAGGCTGGATGAAAGGGAACATGAAATGAAGAGAACTTTGGTATGATGGAGATCTCTCAAAATTTTTGCAGTGCAGGAAGTTTGAAACATCAGCTTGTATGGGGATGTAGCTGTAGACACTATGAGTGCCCAAAATTAGCATTGTAAAAATATTATGATCACAGATTGAGAAATAAAAATGTCTTGTTATAATGGATGTTTGTTATGTTCCTGTGTTTACTGTGTGTTTTGTGCTTATTATTCTGATGAGTATATTTTGCTTGAAATGGAAGTCAAAATATCTGATACTGGAAAAGGGGATATCAATTGGTATACATGAACTCAAGATGATGGATCTGATAGACAGCATTTTGTCAGTTACTGGTCCTTCACTATTCAGAAATGATAAATGTGGCTGATCAGTACTTCATCTGTCCCTGTGCAGGAATGATGCAGTTGGCTTAACAGTACTTCGTCAGATGCTGGCCAGAATGAAGCATTTGGCGTAACACTACTTTGTATGTTGTTATGCAGGAATGATACAGCTGACTTAGCAGCACATAGCAGGGACTTCATTTATTCTAACCATTTGATTCATTTTCAGGTGTGCAGTATGGTGACTGTCCTTTCTCTGATGTCCTGGCCAAAATATCCTCTTTAATTGCTACATAGTACCTATTAATGACACTCACAGTGAGGGAGGAACATAGGCCAAGGGTGTTTGAGAATAGGGTGCTAAGGAGAATATTTGGGCCTAAGAGGGACAAGGTAACAGGGGAGTGGAGAAAACTACATCATGAGGAGCTTAATGATGTGCAGTCCTAACCAAATATTGTACGGGTAATTAAATCGAGAAGAATAAGATGGGTGGGGCAGGTAGCACATATTGGGGAGAGGAGATGTGCTTTACAGGTTTTTGGTGGGAGAAACCTGAGGGACAGAGGCCACTTGGAAGATCCAGGTGTAGATGGGAGGATAATATTAGAATGGATCTTCATAACGTGGGGTGTGGGGGTATGGATTGGATCGAGCTGACTCAGGATAGGGACAGGTGGTGTGCAAGTGTGAATACGGTAATGTTCCTTCGGGTTCTATAAAATGCGAGGAATTTCTTTACCTGAGAACTGGTTAGCTTCTCAAGAAGGACTCTGCTGCATGGAGTAAGTGAGTAATAATACCTATTAATAGCCACATGCTTATGTTTGTAGAAATGCAGTTGGTAAAGGGACTGCCTACAGTGCAAGGAACCAAGGTTCGAATCCCAGTCAGTTAGTAGCTTTAGTACCTGTGCCTGTAGTACATATGGGTTCCATAAAACTTCTTTTAGGTAGGTTTCACCCTTTCATAGGCCACGAAGGCCCTTAGGGAGAGGAGAGGTATAGCTCTACTCTATTTTTGACCTCGGCACTAGAAGAGGTGAGGGGTCAGTGTCACACCCCAGCCGCATCTTACCGCCGGGAAAGACCCGGTACCCATTGTACAGGAGGCTGGGTGGGCCTGAGGGCCGGTCTGGACACGTGCGTTCGATTCCTGGACCGTCCAGCCCGTAGGCAGCCGCTATACCGACTACGCTACCCAGCCCACATAAAACTTCTTTTACCTTTTATTAATGTTTTTTTTATGTATGTAATTGTTGACATTATTTGATATTTACATTTGAGGATGAGAGTGGTGCAAAGAACGTTTATTCCAGCTATTACTTGCCTCACACCTTTATCATATCTGCAGCTCTTCTGGTGACACCATTGCGGCACTGCAGGTGGACACTGATGACCTACCTGTCCTCCTTTCTTCTTCAGTCAATCTGTTAGTTAATTAAGCTGATGGATGTTGTGTTCGTGGGTGCATGTAGGATGTGATTTGATGGATCAATATGAATAGATGTGTGGATAAAGAACTTGGATTGGGTTACACTAGGTCAGTTCAGCCAATAGATGATGAGACATTTGTCAGTAGCAGTATACCTATGATATCACAGAAGACCACAGTGACCTTTTGAAGGATAAAGCACACAAATTACCAGTAACTTGATTCACTGTGTACCTTTTCTTGATATTTTTAGCTTTTGCACATGAATGATTACATTCTGAACATTGAGCAGTAGCACCTAATAAATCCCATCAGACAGGACATGTCTGTTTGTGAATGTTACTGCTCTTGTGATTTAAATTTGAAGTTCATACATAATTACATTCATCTGTAAGTAACACTTAAAGAACTCACTTCACTGACAGTCAGTTATGAAGCATATGAAGTGTCCACAATAATAACTATAAATTTTTGAGTTCTAATTTGGTTGTAAATAAAGTTTGAAATATTGGTGTGACTTGCAGCACAACTGATAGAAGTCCAAACTGCAGGTAATTCAGCATCCCCAAGCCATGCATTACATGAAACTCCCTTATTTAAGAGCGTGAAAAACTAACTAAAATTCTACTGGCTATTTACTAAAATTCCTCAAATGTCCATAGGTCAGATTTTGAATATTTAAAGATCTCAACCTTGATTGGATTGCTAATTTTGGTTATTGTCCTCTGCAGAATTCCCAACAAAACTGTTGGGCATCTGATACTCTCCAGCCAAGCTAACCATCTTGATTAACACTAATAACAATGTGTTTCCAGAAGCCAAATATATTAAATAACAATCTGTTCCTAACTGCAGAAATGCTGTTTACTTTGACAATGATACTGTTTTTTTTTTTTGCATTATTTACATTCTATCTAACCCTTCCTGGGATTGAACCTAAGTTTTCATTTATATTTGGAAACAGGGTACATCAATATTTTTCAACAGTCAGGCCTTATATGTTGTCAAAATAGTGTTTTGAAAATCAGGCACATGTTGAATATTGGCAGTGCAACTACATGAAGACAATTTGAGTTGTAGGGTCATTACAAGGATGTAGTGTAGACAAAACATGGTACATGTCATCCTTGAATATGTTAGTGTACACAATTATATGAAGGAGACTAACTCTTGCGCTTGAGTGTGGTGTGATTGTATGTTCAATTAGTTATCTGTAGTACTAGAATTCCTCCCTAGATATTGTGCCAAACAGGAGTACCCTACAATATGCCTAGTAGACTACCACAAAGGATAAGCACTGGAAATGTAAGAGGCATAACATGTGAGTGTGTGTGTGTGTTGTTGGTGATGGTGCAACTTTAGTTGTGTAGCCAAGTTTCCATATCCTATTAGGTGATTTTTTAAATAACCTTGTCTGTATTGGCTATGGGGTATTCTGTAGTTAACTTTACATTTATTTATTGTTTTGTTTCTTTTATTCACATTTGAGAATGAGTAAAGTATAAACAATTTTGAAAATGCTACCATACTTCATCTTCTATACATTATAAAAACAATATCTGACACATCAGACTAGGATGTTGCTTGTCATAGCACAATGAAAACAAAAATTTGTGATGCCAAGAATTTTGTACAGATTCTTGCTTGTGTGGTTGCTTTCTTGCGTGCTTTATCACTGGCTGTTGTCAGATTATGCAGTTTTACTTAATCTGGGAATCCAGCTTCACTTCCATTGATGAAAACTTTATGTGATGTTATTTGTTTGACAGCTTACCCTATACCTTACCATACTTCTATGACTGTGCTGGTAATTGGTTGTTATGAGTGTGTGCATTTTTGTACAGACTGTGATAGGAGGTATTTCATGATTAGCTGCTATAAGAATTGTGTTTTGATCTGTGCTGTGTTCAGACTGAGTGGCGGCTGATCAATCTCATGAACATAACTGTGTTGAAATTGTGTGAAAGAAGACTTAGTGGCAGCAGTCATTCTGGGCACGCTGGATTAAAACAAAAATGTTGCTTGACTGGGCATCAGTTGTTGGCTGTCTGTGCTGTGGGTAACCTTGCTACCACCTAGACCATTGTGAACAACTAAATTTAATATCTATAATAAGACATATGAACTATCAGTGAAAAATGTGAAAAGTAAGTTGTGGATTTTTAAGAAAAGAGTGGATTTTTGACACCTCATATTTTGGCCAAGAAGTCAGAGTGGGGTATACTGCTATACTGTGAAATGGAATTAAATTGTTTCTGTGGACTGTATCCCCTTTCTAGTATCACTTTGTCTGTTCTAAACGGTGGCTGTGGGTCATGTTACGAAGGTTATTGCTCTTATTCTTTGCATTTGTGAACATTTGTGTAAGCTTTGTCTTTTCTTGTTTTCCCAGAACTTGAAAGCTCAGGGTGTCCGATGTTCAGTGATAGCTTTAGCAGCTGAAGTTCATGTTTGCCGTAAGCTGTGTCGTGAAACAGGAGGCCTGTTTGGAGTAATACTTGATGACTCTCATTTTCGGGATCAGCTGTTCCAACATGTTGATCCTCCCCCAGCTGCTACATTCCTTGACTCATCTTTGATCAAGATGGGATTTCCTCATCACATGATGCAGGAAGGAAAAGAGGCGCCACTTGCTTTGTGCATGTGGTGAGATGTTTGTTCGTTGCTGTTATGAGTGATGTATGTGTTTGGTTGGTAATTATTTTTTGGTGCTGTCTGAACTGCCAAGGTTTTCTGTTGTCCAACAAGCAGTGGGAAAATTATTATGAATGACAAATTGAGAGAGAATTGAAAATGGTTGTGTTGTGTTATAAAGTATTGTCATGGGATATCTGGAGTGTGTGACAAAAGGCACTGAAATAATTATTGATGATATTCGCTTTGCTGGGATTGAGCCAGATTCTTATTAATGTACAGGAGTGGATATAATTGGAAGATGGAGACTGGTGATTCTAATGCATTTCAACCACAGAGGAAAATAATCTGTACTACAAACTGTGATGAAGAGAACAAAGCTGTGTGAAGGGACTGTTGCTGTGTGAATGAGCCCAGTCCTTCGCACCATTGTTTGGCCTAACAGAATTTAAGGGAAATGTGGGTTGTCTTCACAGATTTCTAACAAGGCCAGAAGTCTTTGGTGCATTCTAACCTCGTATTGAAGAACAGTGAAACACTCCAATAATTTGCCCAGAAATCATAACAAGTACTGCAACAAAGACAGTGGGACCTTTTGTTATGAAGTAAGCATGGTAAATTTGTCTGTTCTTCATCATTCAAACATTCACCACTGTCACTGAAAGTTTTAATGTGTTTCAGTGTATTGAAATTTTTTTTTAATGATTATAACTTTTCTCTCACATGATTTTGTAATACTGAGGCTCGCTGTTTTTACAAGTTCAGTATGGTGTGATATTCGCTGAAATACGGTACCACCCACAGTCCAACTTCGCACTTACTGAGCCTGAAATTAATGGTGGATTGTGCTTCATGAGAGGGTCACACTTGGCAGTGGAGTTCATTTCCTTTCACTGCCCATCCTTGGGACTATCAGAACATGAGGCTTGTTACACTTGTTCTTGCTGGACTAGGTCTTCCTATCATCGTGGGAAAGGGGCAATTGCTACTTTTCCCCACCCTTCTATCATATTTGTCACTGGGAGTTATCTGGAATCTTTCTGAAAATATACATCCCCACATGAAGTAATAACGTTATATCTTTGTCTTAGTCATGTCTTTTCGAATAGTTGGTCAGATGCAAAAATCACAGTGTGTTCAGACTCTTTCTCATTTCATGATGTCACTATACAGTAGAGTTTCAGACTGTTCAAGCCTAGACAAGTAGTCTCGCGGTTCGTCCATCAGGTCATGTCCTGTCTGTAGAGTAAGTCAAGGATACTTTACATTAAGCAATGTACATAAAAAAGTAAAGACATTATCCTCTTACTAACCACAAAGAAAGATGTATGTAGCAACTATATTATTTTTCAACATAGTCTTCTTGCATGCCCACACATTTTTGCAGAAGTGCACAGGCTTCCTGATTCCATCAACTGGAGAGACATTTGAGTTGGCCTTCAGTGCCTTCTGCAGTGCACTGCAAGAAGACTTATTCATGGCTGTACACTCTCACTGCCTATGTACATTTTATGCCTCTGTCTAGCTCAGTATAGTAGGTGAGACTTCTATGGAATAGGGATGGAGTTCATCGAATCTGATGTAGTTTCTTGTTTGTTACATTTTGAATATTTATTATATTACCACTGTCTTTCTGTTCATGGAGTCCAGTTAACTGTTTTAAGAATTAGATAGTAAATCTGTGAATCAGTATAATTGTCTGTTGATCCAATCGGTAGCGCGCTTCAATAAACACCTGTGCCCCTTGTCTGTTAATGATGAACTATATGCACATTCTTGTCAGGACTACTCAGTATGGTATACACCTGACTCACAAACTCATATATTGGAATGTACCTTCACGTTTAAAGTATTTACCTAAGTGAGAGCATCAGACTCTTGTTGGTCAGTATTAAAACTTCTTTTATCACCTTGGGTTCAAGGTTTGCTGGTGTCAGGCAATTGCCCTTGCACTATGTGTTACATACTTCTTGTTGCCTTGCGTTATAGGAATTAACCAACTAGACTATTATTTCTTTTGTTGGTTGCTCACAGGGTATTCAAAACTTAAAGATTTCTGGCGCAAGGACCTTCCACCTCTCAGTGAAAGTTTCTTGAATGGACCTCTATTATGTGTATTATGATGGACAGCAAGGACTTCAGATGTGGGTATTACACGTAGTTGTCAGTCTAATAATGTGTATGGATGGCTGTGAACTGCTGTAACTGAGGGCTAGCAGTCGTTTTGCCTTGTAAACAATTGTGCGAACACTGTTTAGCTACATGGTTGGTGCTCAAATGTTAATAATATGCTCCTGTGCCAAGTTGTCTTCTATATTTTTGCAAGTTCATGGCATGCACACTCAGTGAAAGCGTGATAGTGAAACCATGACATCAGTGTCTCTCAGGAGCGAGGAGCTTATAAGTGGAAGGGTTGTCTGCAGAAACCTCAGCTAGAGATGTTGCTGTTGAATTACTGAATGGCATTCCACTATTTAATAACTATTTGTTCAAAGATATAACAGTTTTTCATATATTTCAGTGTATATAGCAAATGCTATGCAAGAAGGGTTGTTACAAGCAGGAAGAACAGAATGAGATTTGAGGTGTAATGGTAATGTGTTAAGTTTACAATCTTCTGTGATGTGAAGGCAACATTTGAGCTAGAAAGGCAGTAGTTACCATCAAAATGTTGGTACCCAAACAGGTACACTTGATCAGGAGTAACAGAACCTTGTGTCACAATATTAAGGGTTGCAGTATTCACTTATAACATTAACAGTGAAACACACATTTCTGTAATAAGACCAGAAGTATGTCATGCCATGTCTCTAACTGCTTGTGACTCATATTTGTGTCATGAAGCCAGAAGTCATGCAGAGACAGGTGTCTTAACATTGGACGCTTCTCGCACATCTTCATAATCTGTACCACGTCCGATAAAGTTATTATAGCATAAGTGTGTTATGTTTCAGCCATGTGGATTCTTCAGATGGAGAAGGCAGTAGACTGGATAGTGGAGGATATTTCTGCCCACAGTGCTGCAGCAAGTATTGTGAACTGCCTGTAGAGTGCAAGGCTTGTGGCTTGACATTGGTGTCTGCACCACATCTTGCCAGATCCTATCACCATTTGTTTCCAGTTGAAAATTTCAAGGAACTAGAATATAAAGATATGAAAGAGAAGACTGAGTTGTGTTTTGCCTGTCAGAAAAGATTTGGTGAACATGATAAGCATGTAAGTATGTTTTCAACATTAGAGATAATGTTGCTGAAAATATTCACTGTGCAAAAATCTGTGAAAATCCGTAGTTGGTAAATACAAGAATATACTGGAAGTAAAGGTTAGTTTCTGTACAACTGCGGTTACAGCACTTTTCACTCATCACATGCTTTGAGGCCGTGATTTAACCTTGTAACTACCTGCATTTGCACCCTTAGAAATTCATTTTTTGTGGTTTTGTATGTTCAGGCAAGAAGAAAATTTTTATGTTCATGAATTTCATAAGCCATGCACTAAAATCCACATAGCCACCCTGGTAGAATAGAGATTAAACAAAAATGTTAATAAACAGTTGCATTTACATGAAGGTAATATGGAACATTGAGCAGTGAGACAGATGGCACACACTGTTGTGATCAGTATGCAAAAGAGAGCAATGTTAGTAAGGGGAGATGCCTGTAAGATGGAATGCTGAAGAATATCATGTGTGACTAAATTTTGTGACTTTATGTGCAAACCCCTCCAGTGGACTCTGTCCCCTTGGACCTCCACATCTGTGGGAGAGATGTATGTAATCCGTGAACCGTGAACCAGTGCATGCAGCATACCATTGATGTCTCAGTTAGCATTATTATGGTTTATTGTTTTTTGGTTTCTTGAAATATTCTAAGTAGGTGGAAAAAATTGCTTTAATTATGTATAAAGCAGAGCATGGTTTTTGACCAATGGAATTCTCAAATGGATAGGCTAGGAGTGAGTCAATAATGCAGTGACAGCATCATGTTTGGTCTAGTCCTTCTCTCTGCTTCCATAAGTACAGTTGACCTTGTCACACTGGAGTTCCAAACGTCCACCCCTTGGCACTTCATCATACCAAGTTGGCCCATCTGCCAGCCCCGTTAACCCATCCACTGGCCAAAGACCATGCGTGGCGCTTTACAAGGTTTGAGATTTGAGGTTTTCACAGCAGTGTTGATGAAGATGGCTCAGTTTTTCTGGGATTGACATTGTGTTGAAAGGTAAATAGTTGCTGACATTTTGGATGAGCTTGCTGCTTCCATCTTCAGGGTACCTTGGGTTTATGAACTTAAGCAGACTGAAATAAATATTGAAAATATCATATCCGTAGCCTGATACTCTCTTAAAGCTCTCAGTATAGTGTTCAGGCTTAAAATAACTTGTGATATCTTGTGACTGCAAGTATGTGATGTGGAAGGATGTTGAAAGTACAGTTACAAGGCATAACCTGTTAACAGTGGACATAATCATTATGTATTTTGCTTTTGCAGGTTTATGGATGTGAGGCATGTAGAAAAATATTCTGCCTGGAATGTGATCTCTTCATTCATGACCTACTACACACATGTCCTGGATGTGCTACAAATCATTCAACTTTCCAAACAGTGGTCAGTGGAACCATTGCTCCTCGTTAGCCCAAGTTTTAGGCACTCATTTGTGGTACTGCAGGTATGTTACTGAGGGGAGCATGTGTATTTCAAGGAAAACTAGGTATGTGAGCAATCTGTGGTGTCATGTCTGATGCAACACCCTTTCGAGTACCCAACACCAGAGTGTGTACAACCAAGTCTGGAAGGTGCTGAGTTCAATACTAGATCGGATAACTGAGCGGATATTTGAGAAGATGCTGTTATATAATTTTCTTTGGAGTTTTGCAGATGTTTTCAGTGGGGATTATTTGAGGATGTGCATGCTCATATCTGTTGCTTCATCGTTAGTGTACAAAACAACAAGGAGTAATGGATAAACTGGGGGTCTCAAACTGCAATTGTATGTGGACCAAATGAATGATTTTGAACATTATGTCATGTTACATGTCATTTTAAGCAAAAAACAGTTTAAGTACATTATTTGTTTAAAATTTTACATGCCATTAGGAACATTTATTGCTTTTAGTAGTAAAACTGAAGTACAGTTATCTAATTTTAAACTTTTCTTCCTTGTTCTCTTTTTGCTGATCTGTATTTTGTGTAACCAACCAGAGATATGAGCCTTTATGCTGTGTGGTGAAAAACAGTTTTTAATTCCTTGAATTACAGAAGTGTGGGGCCATAATTGTAATTACAATAAGATCAATGTTAGGGCCTCATATAATGAAATAGCAGGTCTGATGTTGCCTGCAGGTCTCGTGTTTGAGATCACTGGGATGGGCCATGTGTGTACGCTTCATTACCAGACCAGTTGAGATGTCAGTTATGGTGATACACCACATATTTGATTTCCACAGAAGAGCAGTCAGGGCTCAGTGTTTGCATTTACTGGCACAAATCAGACTTTTTCCCATCATCATGTCACAGATGTTTTTCTTGCAGTAGTGCTTCAGCAATCCATAGAAGTGGAAATCACTATTGACAAGTTCTGGGCTGAATGTGGTTGGGCAAGACAACCCTGCAGTCTGCAAGCAAATTGTTGTCAGTGGCATTTTAGGATACACAACCCTTTCTTTTTCAGTTTTTCATCCATGGGGAAACAGCACTGTGATGCTTGAGGAAGTGTGTGGGATGAACCAAACAATGGACCCTATTTTATATGCAGAAATTGCGTAGCTTGCATGTTAGTGGGTCTAATTTTTCGGTTGCTGTGGTGATTGTCTGGGAAAGTAATTTGATTTGTCTGCTATTCCTGATTCTCTGCATAAGTTACAAATACGTTGTAACACACCTTCAGATCCTGTGTATTGAACACCATAATAAATAAAATAAATAAATAAAATAAATAAAAAAGAGAAGTATAAGAAGAAAAGACACCCAAGTTTTCTTTGTTGTTTGTTGCAGTGCACAAGTATGGGATAAACACATGGCCAGGTTGTAATTCCTCTTGGATGGCAGTAATTACTCATGTACCACTCATTGCTGTTTATTGTCCTTCCAACTCTTAACACAATGATAAGCAGTAAATTATTAGAAAATGCTGGAAAGTTGCAATCTTTGTGTCATGTCTTTTCAATGCTGTGTGTTCCACTGATATTCCCATCTACCTGCTACTCCAACTGTCTGTATTGACCTGTCCTTTCACTCTGTAATACCCATTTCTGCATAGTTTACAGATTCTGGAGTAACCTGAAGATTGAGGCAGCAGACTGCTCCAGAATGATGGTACATACGTACCAGTCTACATGATGTCATCTTGTGAGACTGGAGTCTTCATCAGCATTGCTGTGAGAACCTCAAATCCCACAGCATATTGCTAGTATGTTACTTGGCTTCATATCTGCAGACACATCATTTAATACAAGAGATAGATTCCAAAAAGCATTACCACAGGGGCAGAGTGCCAAATGTTAAGGAAATTAGATTTGCATAATAAAGATGTGTGTTACATTTTCAGTGGGGAGATCTTACAGAAATGGCTGATGTGGATTTTATAAACTTCTAATGGGATGTGCCATATACTTCCAGACTTATTTGGAGAAAGTGACATTCATGATATTTGTTGGTAGTAGTGGATGAGGACAATACAGTTTATAGGATATTCTTGTTGGACACTTTAGAGAAATAAAATCTTGTTTTGTTTTCTTCTTCTGTTTCCTCATATTCCCTCTCCCCATAGTTGAATTCTTTTTAATTGTGGGTTTTTATAGCTGGAAATTGTAGTTAATATCTGGTCTTTTGGGTGATGCTGTAGAGGAAAAAATTATGTTAAATTAAGAAGAATGTTTAGAAGGTGATTGCATAGGTGTAACCAGTTCTTTGGAGAAACAATTGATGGTAAAAAAATTCTTTAAATTTCTTTAAATAAGCATTGTTCTGCTCCAGTCAGATTTGTGGTTGAGGTATCTTATGCCATCGGTGTTTGTTTTATCATGCATTATAGTAAATGTTTACCCAGTTATTGACAAGTATTTCATATATCAATTTTTAACTTGCTGAACTCTGAGATTCATGGGATGTTGAAAACTTATGTGCATACCTCACAGAAAACTTCATTTCTGGTACAAAAAACTGCTGGAAAGTACTGTGCACAGAGCTAATCAATACCCTGAAGTACACTTTCTGGTAAAGTTAAGAGTTTTTAGGTGTGTTTGCAAAATTGCAAAAAAAAGTGACTGTTAGCTTCATCATGTCCATCCATCTGTCCACATGAAACAACTCGGCTCCCACTGGACGGATTTTTATGAAATTTGATATTTGAATAATTTTTTGAAATGAGAAAATTCGAGTTTCATTAAGACCTGACAAGAACAACAGGTACTGTAGATACATTAATGTACATTGTTGATCATATCTTGTTGAGTTCTTGGAATGAGAAATGTTTCAGACAGGAGTTCTACAGAAGATCAAAACACACATTTTATTGTAATGGATGTTAAATTTGAACTAAAATTTTTCATTTGTGTCTACATTAGAGTATAAGTTAATTTACTCAACATGATAGTTGTAAGAAACAACAGTCACTCATTGTTAAAGGAAGTTGCAACTAAGCAGTTCAATACACTTAGAAATATTTCTGCAACTAACATAGAGTGTCAGTTCATTAAACTATAAGGGAGTGTCTGACTTAGTATCTTGCCGCTATTTAACTCAGTACACACTGGAAATTGCTCTCATACAATTACATGCCATACGCAATGAATTTTTAAACTGTATATTAATTACCAACTTTTGTGCACTGATTATTATTTATTTATAAAATATTAATCTCCTCTACATGTTTCGAGCCTTAAGTGCTTATCTTCAGGAGGATACAGTTGTACACGTGCAGCATATGGTACTGTCACTCTCTATGAGAGTTCCTGGTGGCTTGTAGGTACACAGCTTGAATAAGAACTGACTGTAGGGGGAAGGTTGTTGGTGGGTGTCTTAAGAAACAACAACAATTTTTGAACATTGATTATTGGCAGCTACATATCCTGTGAAGAAGAGTGTAAATATTATAAAAGTGTTAAAGTTTAACTGTAATGAGTGCAACAATTTGCTGTCTTCTAACACTATAAGGTAAGCTGTGTTGATTGCATTGAGATTCAAATAACATTAAGTTGCGTAAAATTCAGGTATATTTAGACGAATTATTCCAAATTACAAATTGCATGTTTTAAACGTGAGCAATAAGGCAAGATAGTTATTTTGGTAAATTACAAACTATTTTCTAAAGTTAACTTGTAAATCTAAATTGTATATATTTTATATATTTAGTGAACATATAATACATTAGAAATTTAAATGACCTAAACTATTTTGTCCTTGAGTTCCTGTATTTTATTAAGTTGATAAACTTTGGTGGCAGCAGTGATTGATAGGAATATATATATATATATATATATATATATAT
>JGI20166J26741_11440585_pt1 | contig 13656 bp, 5 predicted proteins | sample TergutCu122P5_FD_26741 | JGI IMG/M metagenome (IMG submission 26741)
TACTCAAGCCTCTCAACGACACGACCACGCTAACCCCCTATGAACAATATTTCATTCAAACCCTCCACCAAGAAGGTCAACTTATACCCGAGCAATCCCCGGAGGAAAAAAAGCCCCCTTCTCCAGCTTGCCATTGACCCCGCCTACACACCACTTGAAGAAACCAGTCAAGCAACTTCATGAAGTGCCACGTTGCCGCTCTCCGAACCCCTGCCTACCACAACAACAGGTACGTACCTTCTAATACGCTACGCTTAACTTACATAATAAACCCTACCTATTAATCACCGTATTCCCGAACACAATAACCCTCTATCCCAGAACATGAACTTATGCACTAGAATTTTACCACATACATTGGAATAAAAACACCAATAAAATACCCAAACATAACACTACACACCCACCAGTCTTGATAACGTTAATTAGTACGACATATCACATAAGAACTATATAACTATTTGTATATCCATCTTTGCAGGACACTATACCATATGCTGTAAAAATCTCAGTCTTAACACTCCTAAGATGGGCAAATGATTGCCCGAAACATGTTGAACTGATGTTGAAGATCAATAAATTATTATTGTTGCATCTAGTTGGTTCTTCTATATTACTTTACCTACATTGATGATGCACGGTCAAACACAAATCAAGTTTAAAATAAATTTCTCGTATACAGCAAAATTTCATTAATAGAAAAGGGGCAGTTGAAAAGAGGTGTACGTTATAGAGAAATTTATTTGCACTAAAACACGTTAAAACTTTTGGATTAATAGGTACAAATGTGTCAAAAAGAGAAAGAATCCTGTCACGTTTATCTGCGAACAAGTCCGAAGTTTTCTGTGCAGGATGTTTTTGTATTGTCTCTTGGCAAGTACTTATAGAATTTCACTGCTCTCCATTATGCCATGAAACAAATGAATTGAAAACTGTCCCGAGACTGTTCTTAGTTTTCGCAAAACGGTACGAATTTGATTTCAACGTCTCTAACGTCAAAGAATTTCCCACATGAAATATTAAACTGAACATTCACTACAAACACGCATGGATTTCAATAAAAGTATTGAAATGTGGTTCAATGAAGTCTGGTATGAAATGATTTTAAAAACAAATTTGCCTTTCGTAACAGCACATATAATATGTAAATCAAATTTAAACCTTTCCATGCTGCAAACAAAATAAAGAGTGTTCAAAACTGGATCCTTCACTGTCTTACTTTGACATCATAGTCCAAAGAAAACTTATTTTACATTCTTCTCAGAATTTCTTTATTTGTCAATTTCCAGACAATGTAACTTGCAAAGCATAAAAAAGAACAAGTTTTTAATAAATTATTTCTAGTACTAAAGTTTTACTGTTTACAGCACAATGGTAAATGCAGCAATCGCCTATTTTAATATTAATCATCTTGGGTTTTCCCACAAAATGTATTTATGTTTGTACGATTCTGAGAACAAACAGTGAATTTTGTTGAGAAATTTCAGGTGGGCACAGCCGTGTTTCTGAAGATTCATATCTTCTGTTCAGTGACGCTGTCTCATTAGGCGAGAAGTTCGCGATATTTTGGAGGTTCAGCAATCCTTTCATATGTTCTAATCTAACTGCCCAAAGACACAGGGTCACATCCGAGAAGATGTGGATCTTTAATGAATGATTTCCTAAACGGCATTAACTAAACTGGGTTTAAAAGGGAGACGGCTTGTTTATTATGATACACAAAACACTTTCTTTTATGGTATAACATTAAATCCATTCTACAAGGGTTGAAATAAAATCATTTTTAATATTTCAGCTCCAGACTGCATAAATAGCTCAAGTTCTGATTTTCCCGATGATCTCTTTAGCATCTCACAAAAGGAGAATGGAGCCATAGTTCTTCACTTCATCCTGGCACTCTACTGTTTCACAGTGATTGCAATAGTTTGCAATGACTACTTTCTGCCATCAGTGGACTGCATTTGTACAGGTTAGTTGTAATACTGTGCATAAATTTCAGAGATACTGCAATTGCTTCATGTTAGTGGGGCTTACATCTGTAGTTCAACATGGGATATCTAGGTAAAAGATAATGCAAAGAAACCTGACAGCCTCCAATTGTCTTACAACCATTATACTATAGGATGGAACACTAAAATCACCAGGAAGTTGAAGATGTTAATGCAGGAATTTTATATATTACATTTATTTCTAATGACAGCTTTTCCCTACACAATAAAAGTACATAGGCAGACCAGCTGAAAATGACATAGTTGGTGTTTCAGGGATTTTCCTTTGTAGTGCTGCTAGAAAGGTTGTTAGTAGCATGGGTCAGAGGTAGTGGAATCTTTGTTGGCAGGGGTGTGTTTTTTTTAAGGTGGAGTTGTGTGAACAACTGCACAGAGGGGGAATATTTGAAAGGTAAATTATCAGACATTTCTAGAACTGATTCATATGGTGTCTTGTTTCATATCTTCTCATTGATTAATTTATATTACTTCTAATCACTGTAGCTGTAAAATGTGAACTACTGTTGTTAGATCGGAAAAACATTTCTTAAATCACAAGATTGTTTTGAATGTAAAATGAAACAACCCCTGCGCCATTTGACCTTGTATTTTATTTTACAAAAAACCCAAATATCGTCGTACTATGAAGTAAGCCTCGGATGGTTTAAGCCTACATTTGTTTTGTATATCTGTGTGCAATGATATGTAGATCTACTCAGGCCTTAACATAACTTTCTTTACTAATGGATTTGTTTAAAATTAACATTGCTGTCAGTGCATTTATTGCTCCACTAATTACAACTGGAACCGTTTTTTGTACTATAACTTTGGTTTATGTCAATGATATAATCCTGAATTAACATTCATTTCGTCTTTCGACGATTAGAATGGTACCTGAAAACCAACGTGATAACCCGTGGATGAAGAAACCATGCAGAATGTTGTCTGTGCATTACTGAAACAAATGTCCAGTTATCCATCACTGAGAAAACACAAAAAGTATTTGCACAAAGGGTAACTTGGTGTCTACTTTGACAAACTTGGAAAGGGACTACACATGACTATGGGCTGCTGCATGAATCCAATGGATATTATGTTTCTATAGCATTTGAGTTTTCCATGCTAAAACTGGAAAACTTATAACATTTCTTTAAGAATGTTAGGAATTACCCATGAGTTAAGCTGGATGACCCATGGGGTGCTTTCACAATGACTGAACCATTGTTTGTTACTTGTAAAGGAGCCAGGAAAACAAAGTCCACATTGCTGGTACACAAACCACCCATAAGAAAGTTGATGTACATTCTAATGTGAAAGAAAATAATACTGTGATGTGTATATCACCTCCCTGTACTCAATGACTTCAACCCTCAGATGTGTCATTTTATGGGATGATGACAACACAAGGTGATCAGGAAGTTTCAAAGTGGTTGAAGGCAGTTCCTGGAAGAAATGTTACACAGTAACAGACCAGCACATTTTTTCTCCACTGCATGTAGGAATGCTGTAAGCATTTAAAATGTTGAAAGTTGTTTCAGGATGAATGGCATTTGGCTAGTTATTGCAGTTGTAGACTTGTAGATTTCTTGTTTTCTCTTGCAGAGACCATTAATAAAATACCAGCATGGCAATCTGAGGCAAATTGAGGATGTTGCATGTCCTACTGCACCTTCTGATACTGTACAAGGTGAAAAAACATACATCACACACATATCAAAAAGATACTGATAGGAAACTTTATCTGCAGTCATGATGGAGAAAAAATGTATGTGTCAGTTCAAATGGTTCTTTCAATTTCATTGGTCAGCTGAAGTAACCAAAAAGAAAGAGAACAAAATCTGTTTTATAACTAGCCAAGGTAAAAAAGGGTTGTCTGAAAGAAAAACAGGAGTTAATGAAGCCAAGAAGAGAAGTGTGTGAAAGAATGCAGTTAGGCTCAGATGATACATTGCATGAAAAGTTTTCTGACATAGAAGATACTGTAATGAACTTGTCTCCTCAGAGCCTGGCAAATCTTGACACAAGTACACTGCATGCAAACTGTGAGTGTACTAGAGCTACAAAAACAAACCTTTCATGTGTGATGTATGCCAGTGAAAGAGGAGAGTAAAGGCAGATAGTTTATGTGAACTATTTCATGAAATGTGGAAGTCCTCTGTTAAAAATTCCAATGTCAACTTAATCCATCATTCAGTACTTGTAAAGTGCAAGATATATTTCCAAAAAAGACTTTTTTCTTTGGCTTCCAATGCCCATGGCATTTTACCCTAAACAAAATGAAACATGGTGTAATAATATATGATACATAAAAAAGGGAAAGAAGTATTTACTTCTACGCTTTATTATAGCTATAATGTCATTACCTTTTATGTTAAATTGTCAACATAAGGAAACTGTGTTATGTTTAATTAATTATCTGTATTTTTTACTTGCCAGTATCAAAGTGTTGTGACATTTTAGACTGGTATCTCCTGTACAATTGACACTGAAAATGATGAGCTGAAAAATCATTAGAGGTTTGTGTAACAAAGAGCAGTTTGTCTCAAGTAGGCTTTATTTAGGCAATAGCATAATTGTTTTACAGCTTATGACAGCTTCATAAAACTGAGATATTTGTAGAGAGAGTGTCATAATTAACTCTACAGAATGCTATACTATGGAAATTTTACACCAAATAAGTAACGTTAGACATATGACTGAGAAGTCTTAATGGTTTTGATGGAGAGATTAAAAAGTTACCTACAGACTGAATACATGAAAGAGATTTTCTAGTGGAATTTGAAGTCATATCTGATACAGCAGGACCATGAAAGTCTATTTCTTAATATCATCATTGTTGCTGATGACATGACATGCTGCATTTGATAATAGTATATTACACTGTTAATGAACATGCTTGAAATGAATAGAACATATGCTAGGTACATGGTGTGGAAAGAAAATATATTCCATTCCACATTCTGTGATGAATAAACACATTAAAATAATGTCAACATTCACAAAACAAAAACAATACAAGAATGCTAATATTTGACCCTTTGTTTACTTTTATGACTGACAAAACAGGGTTCATGCAGGTTAACATGTGAACATTTCTTGCTGTGATAACTGACAGTCCATAGTTTTGCAGCCTTCATGTGACAGATAGCAAAATTCTTATCTTTCCTCCCATAGAGATTTTTGAATGGCGGTTTTTACAATCCCAAAGGTGCTTCTTTTCAGTCACAAAATGAAGTTGCAAACACAGGCATAATAGATCACTTCACAGTTTATGCCTCGGCTCAGACCTGTTTCAAAGTTCCTTAGGATCAGAGATCAAATTACTGATTTATGCTGTTGGCTACAGAAACTCTGGATTATTTTAGTGAACTTGCTTCTATGACACTAAGCAAGACTCATGTAATGTTCTGTCAGCTTGTAACTTCAGTAGACTAAATATATTGGCCTCATATGATAAATACATTATTGTGTCCTATGGGTGGTGAAATTTGATACAGAATTATTTAAGAAGTTATCAACACCAATATGGGTAATTCTCTATGACTAATCAATCCCCTTTATCATCAGTACTTCACTAATTATTCTTGTCACCCATAATGTGTTTGGGTATTAACATAACTGATTAAATTTGTCACTGAGAAATCACAGTAAAGTTTATCAGGTAGATTTAAATGTTTGTGCATAATGGTCAGTTATAACCTTACTTTACATAAAACCTAAAATGGATTTTATAAAATTCACGGAGCACCCCACAAGAACTACCATATTTCATACCCATAAGATGCACTTTTTTCCTGAAAAATGTGACCTAAACTCGACCTGTGTCTTATGCTCTGAGGATAAGTATTATTTCCAATTACTTATAAATACCCATACATCTTTTATATGAAGAAAGTTACACATCAAGTGGAAACAACCATGAAGATGATTTTAGTGACCGTGATGATGATTTTCGGGGTTTCTATGATGAATAAATTTTACTATGTTTGTTAATTTTGGTATGTAACAATCCTGTTTTCTTCCAATAAATTACTAAAATTAAAATACATTTATCATTATTTTGTTCTAAAATTTCTAATGAAAAAATCACGGTGCGTCTTATGGGCCACGAAATATGGTAGTATATAAAGGACAAAACAAGGATTACTTCAAGGTCTAGACCTGCAATTTAAATATCTTTCATCATTAAAATCACATCATAAATTACAAAAGAAATATTTATATCTGTTTTTAGTGTAAAGAAATGTGCAATAGTATATCTGTAACTGTGGTACATTAGCATAAATGTCAATGTAAAATAGCGCGGAAAACATTTGGAAAATATGTGCTTTCTGATACATCTTTTCACTCATTTCCTACAAGGAGACATCTGTACAGAGTTTGGCACATAGCTGTATCTTCTCTTCTATTCTGTTTACAGATCTGAACCTTTCAGAGGATGTGGCTGGAGCAACATTCATGGCAATTGCCACATCATCACCAGAACTTTTTATCAATATCATTGGAACATTCATCACTGAATCAGACCTTGGGGTGGGAACAATTGTTGGTTCATCTGTGTTCAATATACTGGGGGTTGCAACATGTCTTGGTCTAGCAGCTTCTAAGGTAATATTAAGAGCTACCTAAATCTGAAAAACTATGTTTGTAACTAGCAATATTTCCATAACCATGAAATGGAAAATTAAATAGATGCCAAAGAAAGCAGCCTTGTTCTCTATATTTTGTCTCATAAATTGCAGAAATAATTAGCTTGTAAATATGTTTTAATGACTCTGTGTCTGTTAAAAAGTACAGAAAGAATAGAGAATGTTCAGTTTTTCAATTGAAAAAAAATGTGAAAGGATAAATTTTTATTTCTACAACATTGTTTCATTGACTTAGAGTTTAGAAGATAATATACTATACTATAATTATACTAACAGATGTCTTGTTGACTCTGATATCTATCCCCAATTCTCATTTCTAAGTAATAATTATTTCCATGAAACAGTAACGAATGTCATGTCTGTCTGCTGAGGAGCAATGGGCTGTCAAGTTGTGGGACATATCAATTCTTAGGGATCTATGCATTCATAGGAATTCAAATTTGATTGTGCACTGTAAGCTTGCAATACAGTTTACGTAAGTATATAAAAGGTAACACTTCAATGTTCATGTTACCTTTCAGATAATTCTTCTTAAGTGGTGCCCATTGATACGTGGCTGTGGCATCTACATGGTCACAATTGTTGTGCTGCTTGTTGTGACTTTTGATGGGAAAGTAGAGTGGTATGAGGCTCTTGTACTACTGCTTATGTATATTGCATACTTCCTCATAATGTGGGCAAATGGCGTTATGAAACTGGCTAAGAAACTAGCAGCCAAACTTACTGGCAGTAAAACTGTTCTGTATGACCCAGGTAAGTTGATGTTTCTTGTAACAGTATCGTAAGTGTCCTTTTAAAGAAGAATACAGTAAAGTCTTGTTTTGCGACAGTTTGTTTTATGATGATTCACTTTTACGAACCTTGTCAAGTCAGACCAAGCACTCCCGACTTGAGGTGCACCACTGTCGCAACTCAAGCGTCCTTTCTCTACTTAGTGCACTTCTAGCTCTTCTCCAATGTGCATGTGTTTCTTCTTTTTCTATTTTAGTGCAGTTCTTTTAAGTTTACTGTGATTTTGCCACCCATGATATCCATCAAAGACAGAAAAGAAAAGAAAATCAAAACAGTTGACGTTACATTCTTTCTTGATGTCTTCTGAACCACAGCCTGGCCCTTCTTCAACAAAATAAAAAATTGATTTGATATTTTTTTCAATTATCTGTGTGATTTTCTATATAATTAATTCACTAAATTAAAATTATATGTCCTAATGTAAAGAAATAATGTGAATTATAAAATGATTTGACTAATTTGTTGGGTCCATGAACCTATCTCAATTTAAACCACTTAAATAGTACTCATTTTATGACAATTTGATTTACAACCAAATATTCGAGAACATAACCCCGTTGTAGAACGAGACCCTACCATACTTCATTATACCCTGAGGATGGAGACAGCAGATTCCTCTGAAACATTTGAACTCTACCAAACTGTATGGTTCCATAACCCATAAGGCTGTAATCTTCACAGAAATTGTAACTGTAAGAAAGACAGGCTCCACCCAAAGTATCCCTACTTTGAAATAGTGGTGAGGTTTGTGTGGTCAAATGACCCTGAGTGCTCTTCTGGCAGTAGTGTAGCTAGTGGTAGGGCCTCCCATGACAGACAGGTCAAAAGTGATGACCCAGACTAAAGGGATTCCCTAGTCCTCCAGGTTGGGGCTTGGGCGTGGGGCTGGTGACCACACCTCGTAAAAAATATCACTGTCACAGATCCTCAAAAGAGAGAGTCATGTCTCACCCAGGGAATTAGAGCCAGTAGAAGAAGAAGGACAAGGCTTTTTTGAATCCACTACTTATTTGTTTTACAAATTTTGTACTTCCAGTCTTTCAAGAATCCTTGCAATTGCTGCACAACACAATTGAAAACTCATTGCAGATGCCACCATAAAACTTTAAACCAATTTTTCAAGTCTCCTGGCCAAACTGGCATATTATTAACATTAACACTAGGTGGAGGTGACAGGTCACCTTCACACTGTCAACTGATATAGGTCCAGGGAGGCTGAGTCCTTATTACCCATTGCAAAGGAGATGTGAAAGGCCTGAGAGCTTATTTGTGTGTGGTGGCAAACAGAAAATCTGTTCTTTGATATGAGGTTTTGCTTCTTTTCCACGAGTGGTTTTTAGGAGCACTGCCCATGGCAGCAATGCTAGAGATGCATTGGCTCAAATGGATGTATTTCCATGAACATGCACTGCTCTATCTGCAGTGCTGCTGTCAAGGTCACAATTCTGCTAATGCTGCCAGCCAGAGACTAACATTTCTTTGCTCTACTGGCAGTGGCTGTTTTGTGCAGTGTTGCTAGGTGAGAAGCATTTTGAGCATTCATGCCTTTGCAGGAGCAGCTGTTTCACGCACTGTTCTGAGCAGGAAGATCTAGTTTGGATTTTTTTAAAAATGTTGAAGCAATCGAATCTTTGATTCATTTGATACAGAATTATTTATTTCTGAAATACAGCAGCTGCTAGGCATTTGGGACTCCAGATCATCTTCTTACAGCAATAAGCAGGAAAAAACATATGCATGGGTGGCATTGTGCAATAAATTTACTGAAAATTATTTTTCCTTTTTATAAATTCTCTTGTGCAACAACGTAAACATAAGAACTTTCTCCTCTACTTCCATTAAATCTACTGTTTGTTGATGGGGGAAAGGGCAAGGGCAGCAATGAATAGAAGAGCCACTTTTGGAAACAGCTGTTGTATGTGAAAAAGGACTGAGGTCTTATAGGGAAAGGAATACGGTGGTTGGTAATTAGTGAGGATTTGGAGAAGCTTGATATCTCCATTTTCAGGTTAGTGCATGAAGCGTAAGTTGTGTGGAAGAGAAAGTCGCAACTTACTGTTCTTCAACTACAGTCAAGATGGATGGAGCAAGATTCTCTGAAACATTGGTAACTAATTACCAATTGACGAGGCATCATATTATCTAGTCCACAAGATGGTCACTGTACCAACTGAAAAGGAAATTCTTAAAAAATGCCTTGATATGAAATGTCTGCATAGTGAAAAACTAATGGCACTTTTGCAACCATAGCAAACAGTGAACGTTAGTAACTTTGGTAAACATGGTAGCAAGATAGCCATAGGAGCATTTGTAACTTGGTAACCAAGGTAAACATGGAAAGCAAAAATCAGTAATAATGTTAGTAACAATGGTAGCTATGGTAACAAGGTAGCCATAGGATCCATATAAATATTGGTGATCTTAGTAATAGACGCAACCATGGCAGTGGTAGAGAGCAGTCATGAATATACAGAAGTCTTTATGTAAAACGCCTGTTATTTTTGTCTGATTTTAACCAAATTTTAATTTTCTGGTCAGATTTTATTACTCCTACCCCCACCCAAATTACGGTTTCATAAAAATCCGTAAAGACATTGTTGTTGGGTTTTTCCACGTAGATGGGTGGATGTGAAACAACTAAAAACCACTTTCTCCAACTTTGCAAATACACCTAAAAATGGTTTATGAAATTTAATAATATAACACCACGTGCTTTGGAAAGTAGGTACAAACATTTTGGAGGAGTACACTGTTCCCATCTTCTGGGCAGCAATGTGATCGAGAAGCTAATATTCTTCATATTATCGCTATGAAAATTTAGCTCTATTATGTCAGTAAGGTACAGGTAAAGGTAAAGTAGTCCCGTTACAGGCCTGGAGTGACCCAGAGATTCCAGAAAGTTAAGGTTCCCAGATTTCATGACAACGGCACAATATGGTGGTAAGATTGTCAACCTTATGCATCGGCCACCTTTACCCCCAGGAAATATGCTTGGTACTCATTTCTGTTAGAGGCTGAGTCCACCCCAGGGCCATAGTGCGACCGGCAGGATTATGTCACTGAAAAATTCCAATTACACCATCGGGAATCAAACCCGCAACCTGCCGGTTTGTAGCGTAGTGCCTTAACCACTAAGCCACAGCGTGTCCCCTATTATGTCAGTAATTTTTTTTATAAAAATAAGTCCTTCTTAATCGTTTTTCAATAACAAAATTAATCTTCTATCCGCATTACGGCCATAAGAGGTCAGTGAGAAGGTAAATGGATATTGACTGAAGTAACTCTGTACATATACTGTAAATTTTGTAATACACAAATGGACAAGTCCAGTGTTGCATGTGCAACAACATGGATGAGAATAAATGAATGAATGAATGAAAATCCTAACTGATGTTTGGGAATATTTCTTTTCCATGCTACATACAGAATGGTTCTGGGAATGACCCAGTCTCTCATCCATTGCTCCCTGTTTGCTTCGTGGGATGATTAAGAGACAATTTTACATTTATTTTACCTTCATGTAACTTCTGAGAATACGTTTTTGATTTGCAAGTTTTGAGGTTTGTACATCAGTATAATCTAGGAATCTTATCTTCTGGGATATGATGCATGGATGGGTAAGTTTCATTGCTGTTTCTGAGGGCATGTTACATCTAAGGAGATCATAATCCTCATTTTTCAATTTTAAAGTAAAAGTTGGAACACTAAGGGATACAGTTCTGTTTTATCTGATACAAAACTTAAGTAACTGATAATGTCTCTTTCTGAAGGCTTACGTATTCTGATTGGTCTACAAAATTTTCACTCGAATTAGACTACATGAATTTTGCTTCTACTAAAATTACAAGTATAAATAGAACTGAACATGTTTAAAAAAAGTGCTGGGAAGAATACATTGATTTAAGAAAGGTTAATTAAACATTTGGTTCTGGAATTAAATGCTCATTGTAATGTGCAGAAGACTGGAATTTAAATGAGAGCTACAGGACGCTATTAAATGGCCGTCATCTGTATCTAACATCTGACGTTTTGAGCATCACATTTTGTGACAGACGTGCCTGAAATTAGACAGCAGTGGGTTAAGAGGAGAATAAAGATAGCCTTGTCTTTTACTTCATTTCAAACTGTTTGGACAATTTGGAATGTGCTGGATAAGTGACAAATACTGAAAGGAAAGATAAATCCATGCTAATAAACACCTTAGTAAAGAAATCCCAGTTCAGGCCTGTTACAGGCCCAGAGGGATCCATGAGGCTGAAGTTCCCAGACCTCAAGACAATTGATACCTGAAGGTGGTGAGGTCGTCACCCGTAAACACCGGCTGCCTCTATGCCCCAGGAAATATTCCAGGTACTCATGTCTGTTAGAGACTGAGGCGACCCTAGGACCACAGTGCAGTCAGAAGTTTTATGTCAATGAAAAATTCCAATGACACAATTTGGAATCGAACCCGTGACTTTCTGGCTTGTAGTGCAATGCCTCAATAAACTGCACCACCACATGCCTCTAAACACCTTGTTAGAAAAGCTTATAGAAGAGTCCTCAGGATCGTACTGAGGATAATATTAAGGTCGGTCTCAGGTAAATTACCGTATTTCCCGGCCCAAGACTCACCGGCCCATAAGATGCACCGTGATTTTTCGTTGGAAATTTTAGAAAAAAATAATGATGGAAGTATTTTAATTTTAGTAATTTATTGGAAGAAAACAGGATTGTTACATACTAGAATTAGCAACCGTAATGTAATTTATTCATCATAGAAACCAAGAAAATCGTCACTGCCACTAAAATCATCTTCATGGTTATTTTCACTCGATGTGTCACTTTATTCATATAAAATGTCATCTTCACTTCCATCTAGTGCATTGCTAATGCCACATTTTTTTTAAAGATTTTACAATAGTCTCACTTTTAACTCGCTGCCAGGAATTTTTCACCCACTCACAAACACTAGAAATCGAAGGCCATTTCACCGTTCCTGCCAGTGTAACGTGATGAGTTGGTGCCTCAATCCACTTTGCCCATTCCTCATGCATAAATCCCTTGAATGGCTTACTAACTGAAACGCCCAGAATCTGTAATTGACTAGTTAATCCACCAGGAATTACTGCGAGATGCGTCTTCAGTTTAGTGATAACTTTTTTGTTGATTCTCTTACATGTGCCTTGAACTGATCACACACTAATAAAGATGGTTTTTTAAGAAAACCACCTGGACGCTTGGACCACACTTTCTCTAACTACAGCTTCATTCCTTCTCCATTCATCCATCCACCCTTTAGAATGAACATGAACGTAAATCCCATGTGGAATTACATTTTAGGCAGCGTTTTTCTTTTAAAGATTAATACAGGTGGAAGCTTTGTGCCATCAGCACAGCATGCAAGAACAACAGTGGAACGTGTCTTCTCATTACCAGAAGTGTTTATCATAATTGTCTTAGCACCTTTAACATCCACTATTATATTCGATGGAACATCAAATGTCAAAAGTACCTCATCTATGTGCCCTAATTGTCCTATCTCAAAACACAGCTTCTGTCTCATGTTTATGACATATTTAAGGAATTCTATAATCTTTCTTTCGTACTCATGGGGCAGGTTTTGCACTATTGTTTTAGTATGCATACACAGGCCATTTCTTCTCATAAATATTTCGCACCACAAAATTGTACCAGCAAAATCAGTAACAGACATTTCAATGGTTAGTCTTCTCACTGAAATTAGAATCATTTTCGTTGAAACAGCAATTCCATTCTTCCTGTGATCTATTATCCAGTTCTTAACACATTCTTCAAGTTTTGGCCATTTAGGAGCACATGGGCTTAAAGTTTTTTTACTCTTATCTGCTTTGATTAAATCTTTCCTTTGCTTCCTCCATTCTCCTATCATCTTCTCTGTCGGAGGTGAGCCAAAACGCCTTTCAGCTGCCCGGTTTCCATGTTTTTCAGCGTAATTCACAACTTCAATTTTAAATGCAATACTCTAAGATAATCGTCTCTCTTTTGATTCCATGAGGATTTTCTTTGATTTTAAACTTTAAATTTAACTCTTTAATCACTGTTTGTAAAAACGTAAATACATACAAAACAAGTATACTTTAAGGAACATGTAATGCACTTGAATTACACTTGACTACACTTTGCTACTGCAGCAGCATAAATACCCGGAATCACATGTGATGCAATGTATATGTCAGGGTAAATCCCCGGATAAGAAAGTAAGCCGT